>Ga0265301_10000028_pt1 | contig 237392 bp, 253 predicted proteins | sample AusTroGonzalo_MG_2_FD_193488 | JGI IMG/M metagenome (GOLD analysis project Ga0265301, IMG submission 193488) | Bovine rumen microbial communities from tropical cattle in Woodstock, Queensland, Australia - Gonzalo_04 | ecosystem: Host-associated > Mammals > Digestive system > Stomach > Rumen ... | reverse complement strand
CCTTAGCATCTCTAAATGGTGCAAGTCTTAATAAAGTATAGATTTGATTTGTTGCTTTTGGATCAATATTTTCAGTAAATATTTTTAAATCCATGATAATCACCTAATTTCTGGCCTAACTCTTTTTTGACGTCTGCCTTTACCAATTTGGCTATTTCCGCAAATGCGGCCGAACTCTTTTAATAAACCCAAATTATCTTCTAAGAAATAAGTATCGGCTCTAAAATGGTGCGGAAAGTTGGACTCGAACCAACAATACGACGTTTCCCTATAGAAATAAGTATAGGCTCTTATTTTTCTGGCAGGCACTAAAAGATTCGAACTCTTATCTTAGGTTTTGGAGACCTCCATTCTACCATTGAACTAAGCACCTGTATAATCAGGGTAGTGTTGAAATTCTACCCACGCCTTCATCTAATGATGTCGGATATAATTCATTTTATTTTGGTAGCAGCGGAAAGGCTCGAACTTTCAATCTTTCGGGTATGAACCGAATGCCTTAGCCAGTTTGGCCACGCTGCCATTTATATGAATATGTCAGGTGTGCAGTTTCAATCACACGCATTCTTACTGGATTTCATTTCCTTTATTACGGAGTTGGACCTCACAATGTTCCAGCGTACAGACTGTATTTTCTTCTCGACTTTTAATGCTTGTCTACTGACATATTATTAACTTTATGGTGCCGGCCACAAGAATCGAACTCGCAACCTGCTGATTACAAGTCAGCTGCTCTGCCAATTGAGCTAGACCGGCAATTAATAACCAATCATTTTTAAATACAAAAATCCTAAGAACAAAGCTGCTATAATAGCACCAATGATACAACAAATTCTAAATTCTTTTTTAGTCATAACAACTACCCTATTATATTATACAATAAAATATAGTAAATTTTTGCTTTAAATTAAAATTATTTGGGGAGTTGTACCAGAATTGAACTGACAACTGCAGGGCCACAACCTGCCGTGATGACCATTTCACCAACAACTCCATATATTGGAGCATCAGGTTGGAGTTGCACCAACGCTCATGGTGTTGCAGACCATTGCCTTGCTACTTGGCTACTGATGCATTGGTACCTTACATAGGATTCGAACCTATATTTTAATGGGTTTGAGCCATCTTTCTCTACCAATTGGAATAGTAAGGCATTTGGTGCGCCCGGTAGGAGTCGAACCTACAAAACCTAGTTTCTAAGACTAGTACCTATGCCAGTTCGGTTACGAGCGCATATATGGCGGAGAGAGTGGGATTCGAACCCACGGGAGTAATTAGCTCACACAAGATTTCAAGTCTAGGCGCTTTTGACCACTTGCGCATCTCTCCAAGAGATTATTTTTCATATAACTCTTCAATTTTAGTTATATTATAATAATCTTTTATATAATCAAAAGCATATTTTAAATCTTTCTCATATAGTATCTTAATTGGTCTATCTTTAACTGCTTGTATTTTTATATCAACAATATTTGTATGATAGCCTTTTATTTCAACTAAAGTTCCGTCATCTAAAATAAAATCCGGATAATAAATATGCTTTTCATTATTATAAGTATATTCATATTTTATAGTTTTTGGACAGCGTTTAAAACTAATATTATGATCTAAATTATAAATTATATAAGCTAGTTCATAAGTAGAGTCACAGAAAAATCCTTTATACCAACCTTTTTTACCTCGTCCAGAGCCTTGACGTAAACCACCAGCTTTTTTATTAGCTTTCATAGTAGTAGAGATTTTTTGTCTTCTTAAAATTTCTTTTTCTGCTGTTGAAGCATGTCCATTATATGGTTGTGTATTTTTACCTTTTGCTCTAATTGCTTTTTCTTTTAAACGTATATCAGTTTCTTTATTTAAACCTTTACTCCAAGCTTGACGTTTTTTAGACTCTTCTGTAAATTCTGGTAATTTTCTATTAGGATTTTTAATACACTGTCTTTCATGTACTCCATTACCAGATGGTGATAAACATGGTCTTCCACAAAACTTGCAATAATAAATTTTATCTGCCATAATTATTAAGTCTCCTATTACATTTAATTTAGCAAATAATTTTTAATAAAAATCAAGACTGCCAGCTTACCAATTATACACATTATGGTGGCTCCCCTTGGACTCGAACCAAGTTCTGCGGATTTTCAGTCCGCTGCATAGACCATCTCTGCCAGAGAGCCAATTATAAGGCCTAGCTACTGTATTGATTAAAAGTCAATCGCTATAAGCAAGAAATAAGCATAGGCTCAATTTGTCTTTTTGGTGGCCCGGGAGGGACTTGAACCCTCACGCCATACGGCATGGCATTTTAAGTGCCACGTGTCTACCTGTTCCACCACCGGGCCATTATGGTGCTCTGAGCAGGGCTCGAACCTACGACCATCAGTTTGTAAGACTGACACTCTCCCAACTGAGTTATCAGAGCATACGCGACTTTAACTTTAATGAGCTAGCTATTTTTATATGCTTGTTAGAAAAGCCGCAAATGAACTACGCATAAATGGAGCAGATGAGGGGAATCGAACCCCCACTTCTTGCATGGCAAGCAAGCGGACTAACCATTATCCGACATCTGCATTTTATTTGGCATCCCCAGAAGGAATCGAACCTTCACATATGGCTTAGAAGGCCATTGGTCTATCCGTTAGCCTATGGAGATATTTTTGGTGGACCTGGAGGGACTCGAACCCTCTACCTTCTGCTTGCAAAACAGACGTTCTCCCAGATGAACTACAGCCCCAGTTATTTGGTGCGTCTTCAGAGATTCGAACTCTGGACCAACAGATTAAGAGTCTGCTACTCTACCAGCTGAGTTAAAGACGCGCATTTATGGTGCGCCGGAAGAGGTTCGAACTCTTGACCCCATGATTAAAAGTCATGTGCTCTACCGACTGAGCTACCAGCGCATGGTGCGCCTAGCAAGACTCGAACTTGCAATCCACGGATTAAAAGTCCGTTGCTTTACCTTTGAGCCATAGGCGCATTTAGTTTTCGATATTTAATTGTTTCTTTAATAGATTTTCGCTTCATGCGTCTATTCTCCTTTATTAATATTTTTTGGCAGGGCGAGAAGGATTCGAACCTTCGAAATGTCGGAGTCAAAGTCCGATGCCTTAAGCCGCTTGGCTACCACCCTATAAATTTTACGTATATAATTATAACACAAAGTTTTTAATTTGTAAATAGAAAATTTAATGAAAACGTTTTCTAATTTCTAACTTTAGGATTTGAGCATAAAAAAATGGATCCTCACGGACCCAAAGATATATATGGACATCTTTTCTAAAAATACGTTAGATTGCGCAAGGTCTAACTCACCAATCTACTCATACTGGCTACTTTTATATTTTTAGAATTAAAGATGGACGATATAAATAATGGGTCTTTCTTTAAAAGGTATGAAGGTGTGACAAAAAGAGCTTTAATAGACGCTAAACTATCAAAACCGGGTTCTCTATGATTATTATATTGTTTACATATCATATTGAATAGCATGTCACTTTTCTCCTTTTAAAATTTTTCTATAAATATAATTAGCACATTAGCTAATTAGTTAAATGCTTTTCACATTTTAATTTAGCTAATATTTTTTTAATATTTTAATATTTTAATAATTTAACTTTTTATGCCCAGAAAAGTTAAAGAAAAACTGTTCGTACGTGTTGTACTATAATCTAAACTGTAAGATATCTTATTATCAATATTCAGCTGAATCGCACAATTCTTCCTATTTCAGCATTCTGTACTCTCGCATTACACTTATCTCTTGACTGCTTATAAAAGCCAAACTACATACTATTCTAAGTTGCTTTCAATAATTACTAATTTTATAACGCACCACAACTTAGCATTGGTAGACTTACAGGAGTCCAATTACCTGGATTTGATAAACTCTTAAACATTAACTAGTATTTGATAGTTTAAGTAGCACCTTGATACCTACATATTATTATACAATAAATTTTTTAAAATTTTAAACCAATTTTTGAATAAATTTCAGAAATTTTTAAATTTGCTTTTTCTTGTGCTATTTTTGCACCATTTTCTAAAATTTTATTTAATTGATCTTTATTTTCTTTTAATGATTTAACTTGTTCTTGAATTCTTAAACATTCATCACAAACAACTTTAGAAACTGCTCTTTTAAAAACTCCATAATCTTTTTCATCTTTAAAAATATTAACAGCTTCTTCAATTGAAATATCTTTAATACCTGCATAGATTGAAAGTAAATTACTAATTCCAGGTTTCTTTTCTGGATCATAGTAAATTTTACTTTCAGCATCTGTTACAGCTTTCATAATTTTCTTATGAGTAATTTCAATATCATCTAATAAATAAATAGTTCCTTTATCAGATTCTGATTTACTCATCTTTTTTGTTGGGTTAGATAATGACATAATCTTAGCACCAGTTTTGGAAATAATAGGTTTTGGCAATTTAAATGTTTCACCATAAACATTATTAAATCTTTTTGCTAAGTCATGTGTTAACTCAACATGTTGCATTTGGTCAATTCCAACTGGAACAAAATCTGTATCATATAATAATATATCAGCAGCCATTAAGCTTGGATACATTAATATACCTGTTGGAATTCCTTCATGCGCAGTTATTTGAGATGCTTTCATTTTATATTGATTCATCTCTAAAAAATTACGTAAAACTGAATTGCAAGTTAATATCCACTCTAATTGATTATGAGCAGGAATATCTGACTGTTTAAACAATACTGCTTTATTAGGGTCTAGCCCAGCAGCAAGATAGACAGCAATTAAATTTAGCGAATTTTCTTTAAGCTCTTCTGGTTTTATTGGAAGAGTTAATGCATGTAAGTCTGCAATAAACACGTATAATTTATACTCATCTTGATAACTTACAAAAGGTTTAATTGCTCCAATATAATTTCCTAAAGTTAATGAACCACTTGGTTTTATTCCAGAAAGCATTGTACCTTTTTTAAAAATTTCAGGTATTTTTCCATCTATTAAATCATTAAAAAAGTCTTCAAATGAAAAATCGTATTCTCTATGTGTATTAGGCTTGTCCATAAGTTTCAGCCTCTAAAAGATTTTTAGTCATTACTTGTGAAATTAATTCTTCAATATGACTAACTGGAATAATAGTTAAATTATTTTTAATTTCTTCTGGAAGTTCTTCAACATCACGTTCATTTTCTTTTGGAATAAATATTGTATCAAGACCTGCAGTATAAGCTGCAATTGATTTTTCTTTTAAACCACCAATTGGAAGGATACGACCTCTTAAAGTAATTTCACCAGTCATACCAACATTATGTTTTACTGGGGTATTTGTAATAGCACTTAACATTGCAGTAACAAATGTAACACCAGCTGATGGACCATCTTTAGGAGTTGCGCCTTCTGGACAGTGAATATGTAATTCTGAGTTAGCTTGTGTTTTTGTAAAGTCAAATAAATCTTTATGAGACATAATCCAATTATAAGCAGCATCGGCAGATTCTTTCATTACATTGCCAAGATTACCAGTAATTGTATATTTTCCAGTTTCTTTATCATCTCTTGGATAATTTGCTACAGCTTCAATTTGTAAAACATCCCCACCAAAATCTGTATAAGCAAGACCATTTACAACACCAACTAAATCTTCTTTTTCAACAACGTCATAATCATATTTTCTCTTACCAAGCATTTCTTTTAATAATGCAGAGTCAACTACAACTTTAGCTACTTTTTCAGACATAATCTTTTTAATTGAACGTCTAACAACAGTATCTAAACAACGTTCTAATTGACGAGCACCTGCTTCACGAGTATAATATCTAATTAACTCATTTAATGCTTCATCAGTTATTTCAAACTTTTCAGGTTCAAGACCATTCTTTTCTAATGATTTATTAATTGCATGTTCACGAGCAATTTTAAATTTTTCAAGTCTTGTATAACTTGATAATTCAATAATTTCCATTCTATCTCTTAAAGGTCCTGGAATTGAATATAAATCATTAGCTGTACAAATAAACATTACTTCTGATAAATCAAATTCTAATTCAAGATAATGATCCATGAAATGTTCATTTTGTGCAGGGTCTAAAACTTCAAGTAATGATGCACTTGGATCACCTTTATAATCAGCACCAAGTTTATCAATTTCATCAAGTAAGAATACAGGATTTTTTGAACCTGCTTCTTTAATACCATTAATGATACGGCCAGGCAAAGCACCTAAATAAGTTCTTCTATGACCACGAATTTCAGCTTCATCTTTTACACCACCCAAAGATTGTTTTACAAACTTTCTTCCAAGTGCTTCTGCAATTGATTTTGCAATTGTAGTTTTACCAGTTCCTGGAGGACCTACTAAACAAAGAATAGTTTGTGGTGTTCTTTGAGAATATAATTTAACTGCAAGATAATCTAAAATTCTTTCTTTAGGTTTATCTAAGCCTGAATGTGTTTCATCAAGTTTAGCTTTAACTGCATCAATATCTGTATTATCTTCAGTTCTAATTTGCCAAGGAAGTGCAAGTAAAGTATCAAGATAATTTCTAATAATTGTTGATTCTGGTGAGTTAGAAATTGTTGATTGATATCTCTTTAATTCTTTAAGAGCTTGCTTTTCTGCAGTTTCATGCATTCCGGCAGATTTAATCTTTTCTCTTAATTCATCAGCATCAGCAGAAGCTTTATCAATATCACCTAAGTCTTCTTGAATAATTTTAATCTTTTTTCTTAGATAATATTCTTTTTGTTCTTTTTGTAATTCTTCTTGAACTTTTTCTTCAACTTGAATATCTAATTCTAAAAGTTTTTCTACTTGAGCTAAAAGTTTTGCTAATTTATTTAGTCTGCTTGTAAAATTAAAATCAGATAAGAAATCATAAATATCAACTTGAATAGTTGTTAAATTAGCTGCAATTAAATCACATAGTAACGATTTTCTATTATCAATATTTATATATTGTTGAACTGCAAGAGGGTCTTTAAAAATATGATTTTGAAATTTCTTAGCTTTCTTTCTGATATACATAAATACTGCATCATCTTCTGGACTAAGATTTTCACTATCATCATTATAGATATTAACATTTGCAGTTTGGCAATTAACATTTGGATTATCTGCGGAAGCAGCACTTCCAAATTCAACTAATTCCAATCTCTTTTCTATTTCAAGATCAAATGTTATATTTTCATCATCAACAAAAGTAACATTTCTAAAATAGCCAAATACTCCTGCTGATTTAATTTCACTTGTCATTGGTGTTCTAAACAATAAACCAACTTCGCAATTATATTGCTCTTGTGAAACTGTATAACAGTCCTTGAAAAATTGACTTGAAGTTACTAAGTGTATTCTACTACCTGGTAAAACTGGCTTCTCATCAAATACTAGGACAGGAATAGTTTTTGTTTCAATATAACTCATATTAAATACCTCATCTACTATATATTATACAATATTTTTTATAATATTTTAAAATTAAAAAAGCCAATTTAATAAAAAATTAAACTGGCAATTTATTAAATGGCAGGGGTTGTAGGATTCGAACCCACGATAGAAGTTTTGAAGACTCCTGGCATAACCACTTACCGAAACCCCTATATATATTATACAATAAATTTTGCAAATTTTTTTTGAAGAAACTGCCGTCACTTATATTTCAAACAGGAGGAATTAAATATGAAATATTAGCATTTAGGAGGAATTATTGAATGTTTTGTTTATTTGTCATTCATTCAACGACAATTTGTTTCAAAAATAATACTCTTTATTAATTTCACGGCTTTGGGTAGAAATTAACTAAATCCCCTTGTCATCTTTCACCGACATGGCGGTAGCATTTACCTTACGCGTCAACACTACAAAGAGGTCTGGTCTATCCGGCAGGAAGAGCATCCTTGCCACACGTGAGACTGCCCGTGTATATATTTTAAATATGTTCTACATAAAAATCTTTTTGAACAGGTTCTAAAATATGATAAATATAATCATCATATTTACTTTTTGGTTCTTCTTTATCTAAAGCTCTAATAGTTTCTTTTCTAAAAATAGCACTGTCAGAATTTATCGTATCAACAATAACTTTAAAATAATCATTAACACTTACTGGTTTTTTAGTTAATAATAATTTTGTCTTACCTTCCATAATATAAACATTATATCTTGGCTCATCATCTTTTTTAAGATTTTCTAAATATTGATCCATATTATATGGAAACCAATAAGTATCTACTTTATGAATTTCATTTAAGCACCAAGAAATAAATTCTATTGCTTCTTTATGACTATTGTATTCGTCATCTTCGCCATCATAAAAATTCATAATTAATTGTTGACTAATACATTCATCGCAAAGTTGTTTTAATGTATAAATTGCATAATCATTATCAATTTCAAACATTTTTGGAAAATAATATTTAACTTTATCATAGGCACCACTTGGCATTAAATGATTATTACGAGTATAGCCATAACGACATTCTGCAATTAACAATTGATAAAAATCTTTTAAATCTACAGCTATTGTTTTATTTTCCATAATTATCACCATTAGCTAATTTTAATAGGATATTCTTTAGCTTCAACATAATAAACTGAAACAGTATGACCTAAATAACTTTCATAATCTTCTTTACTTATTTCAATTTCACCAGTTTCTGCATTGATTACTTTAGGCGAAGTCCAATGACTCTTAATTGGGCCATCACCAAAATCCCATATTACATTAAAATTAGAATCAATTGGTTTTGATACGCAACCACGTCTATTTTCATCAAATACAACTATTTCTCGATTTTCTCTGCCTTCTGGATTAAAATAAGTTAATACAATATCACGATAATGATCTTGTAAATCTCTCTTATAATGTTCCCAAAATTCTGAAAAGAAGCCGTGTTCATAGTTATCATCACGTTCTGAATCAACAAAACTTTCTTGTGAAAGGTAAACAATTTCTTTACCTTTATCACTCATACTCATTGAAACTAAATATGGATAATATGGAATTAAATCTAATAAAGTTTCAAAATGAATTTCCATAGTTACATAAACACCATGCTTATTTAATTCTTTAAGAGAATTATATTCTCTGCCAAAATATTCATAAGTATAAGTAACTTTTTCTCTTTGGCCTTCTTTTAAACGTTTATCAGCAACAATTTCCTTATGTTCGATAACTTTAAAATGATCAGTCTTTTTAGTAACTTCATCTTGATTCCATTCAGTTACTTTAACTTTCTTGTGTTGATACATTGTACCATTTGTACGTTTTTTAAATTCTAAGAAATCTCGATATTCATCTGAATAAAATACATGAACATCTGGATCATTAAAACTAACAGGTTTACCGTCTCTATTATACCAGCCACCTAAGCCTGCTATATGGTCATAAAGATCACATTTTCCACTGTAAATACTCATTATTATTCTCCTTTACCTTTTGGGTTATAAAATTGTCCTTTTGAGACTACTCGAATATTTTTATATTCTATTATATTATACAATATTTTTAAGAAGATTGTTTGAAACCGGGAACTTCCACAACCAAAAGTTTTCATATTACCAGAAAAGTATATTTTTGTAAATAATTTGTGTAATACAAATTTGAAAAATTTAACTTTTTGTTTAAGGTTTTAACTTTTACATCTATCAATAACTTCCTTAAAAGAAATAACTTATAACTAAAAACCTCAAAACATTAAACCCATACATTTACAATCTTGTCATCAAGTGAATAAGTCCTAGTTGGCGGGCTTTGCTATCTAGTAATATCCGGAAATTTTAATTAATCTAAATTAACTTCAAATTCAACAGTATTATTAACTTTATCTAAAGCTAACTGTAATTCATGTAATTCTTTTTGAGCATTTTCATAAGCAAATTTAGCTTGTGGTACTGAGTAATTTGCATATCTATAAACAATTAAACCATTGCTATAGCTATAAGATTTCTTAGCTTCAGTTTTTGCCATACGCTCATACTTTGAAATTCTTTGACTTAAAATAGCCATATAAACTAATGCACTATCAACAGTCAATGCTTCACCATTTGATGTGATAAAACTTTCTAAAACTGTAGTAGTATTAAATACATTTAATGCATGTTTTAATCTAATAATCTTATCTTCAATTTCAAATAACTTTGCTTGAGTTTCATGAAAATCATACTTTGGAGCAACTTCTTCAAGTTTTTCAACTGTAGCAGCAGTAAATGTTGCAACATCACGTTCACGACTAACAATTAAATCTTTTTCAGCATTTAATTGATTCAAATACTTGTTTGCACTAGCACTAGTAAAATGCATAATTTTTTCTCCTTTTATATCTTTACATATATTATACAATAAAAAGATCTAAAATTTAAAAAAGACGTAAACTTAATTACGTCTGTGGTCTTATATATTGTCCTGTGGTTGAGGACAGTGTTTCATCATCAAATATATAAGTATAATCGTCATCTAAAATTGCAATTATGACTGTAATATTTTCACTTGTTGTAATAGTATAAGTATTATTTGTAAACTCTACTTTAATACTAAAATCAATTTCAGAATTTTGGTCATATCTTAAAATTAAAATACTGTGATCTATTGTGTTTGGATTTGTTCTATATTCAACTGAGCCAAAATCATCAATCTTATCATTATCATCACTTGCACCATTTGAACCAATATCAAGATACATTAAATATGTACCTTTTGTTTTATTAGCTGCAACAGAGCCAAGAGCAAATTCACCAGCATTTACGGGAATTTCAAAATAATAAACTGCATTTGCAACAGGTGGAGCATTATGAAGCCATCTCATATCAAATTCTAAATCACCTTTAGTTACATTATTTCCATAACCTGCAGCAATTAAATTATTATTTTCATCATAATACAAATGTGGATAAGTTTTCTTTGTTGCTTCATTTGTATTAGCATAAATATAAAAAATTTGATTTGTAGTTATATTATTTCCACTTCTTGTTACAGTATGCAATGAGAAGAATGAATCTGAATTTGTTCCAACAGTATTATAATAACTACCTGCAAAGAATTTAATTGAACCATTTTCTTTAGCATAAAAATCTACTGAGCTTCTTAATGTTTTATAATTATTTATTAACTGACCATTAATATAAGCTTTTGGAACAGTAGTTGTACTTGATGAACTAATTGTGCTTCCTGTAAAGTGAAGTCCTTGAACAAAAGTTGAAGAACTTAAAACACCACACATTTTTTGATATGCATTTGCATAACCTGGATATTTGTCAGCAGCAATATCTGCAGAATAACCAGATAATAAATTATTAGTATGACCATTATTAATTTTCTTATAATTATTTGCATTATAAGAAACTGTAGAATTTGATAATACTTCTAATTCACCATTTGCATAAGAATTTCCAATATAGCTATTTGCATAAGATGCAGTTCTTAAAGTATTACTACCGTGCATTAAATCACCAGCAAAATATCCTGTATTTCCCTCTTCAACTGCATAACCTTCTGATTCACCTTTTGTTAATAATGGAACATAAGAAGCTGGAATATCATAGAAATATGTACCAGAAGTTGAAGTTGGATTACTTGTTGTTGCACGAGCATTATTTGCACCACCAACAAAACGATAAATAATTTGATTTGATGCTGGGTCATTATTATAAGTAGAACCAGAATATGTTGAATAAGATTGATAATCATCAACATAATATCTAAATACATTACTACTAGATTTTGTATAGATAGACTTATTATATGTTACAGCTGTTGCATAATTATAAGTGCCGGCATTTAAACCTGTTTTGCTAACATTATTTAGAAAATATCTAATACGTTGATTTAATGAAAGCATATCAATAGATCCACCCCAGTCATTACCTTGGCCTTCACCATTTGCTTTCTTAATAAATTGTTCTAAAGTTGCAGCATTATCACATTTACCAAAATATCCCCATTCACTTTGGAAATTACTTGCAGTTCCACAAAGTTCACAATTATTTATGTAAACGTTTTCAAAACAAGTTGCATCTTCAATATAACCTGCAATATAACCAACATAACTATTATTTGAACAATTAGAAATATCTATAATTAAATTATCAAAATAAATATCACTAATATTAGCTTCATTAGTTACATAACCAAAAATACCGACACCTTGTTCACTTTGACCGACAATAGATAGGCTATCAACAATAAAATTGTTACCATTTAATATACCTTTAAATGGATGTGCATATGTTCCAATTGGCACAAAATCATCATAATCTGACATATCTAAAGTAGTAGCTTGGCCACCAATTAATAAATCATTATTATGAGTATGACCACAATTTCCATCACAACCAATTTCAATATAAACTTGGTCTTCATCAAAACCATTTAAATGTTGATAAAGCATTGTTAAGTTATATAAATGTTGTGGTTTTGTAATTACATATGGGTCTTGTTCAGTACCAGTTCCACAATGAAAATATGCAGTAAATACACTTCCTGAAAGTGGTAAATCAATGCTTGTTTGTAGAGTTAGCCAAGCATAAGTTATACTAATTAAACTGAAAAATACTAATAAAACTGAAATAATTAAAGTAAAAATTTTCTTCATATTAATTATCTCCTGCAAAAATACTTAAAGTAGTAATGTCAGAAGTATATGTAATCTCTGAATTAAAATCTTCTAAACTAATTGTTCCAGATGATTCAACTAAATCTTGATCATAGTTTATCTGAACATAAACTTCTAAAGCATTATTAACTATGTAATTTTCATAATTAGAAATTATATAACTTATACTATTTTTATCATTGTTATTTATAAAAGTATATTTATTATTGTTTTGATCAAAACTATTTATAGCACAAGTATAAATTGTTTCTGGGTCATTCGAATTTATATTTAATGTAGCAAACTTAAAATAAACTACATTTGATAAATACATACCACTCATTGGAGTATTATTATAAGTAATTATAATAGTAATATCTTGATGGTCTAATATTGGTTGCCCAGTTATAAATAATTTTAAAATAATCGAAATATTATTATTTCTTGATTGAATAATAGAATCATAAGCTCTTAAATTAAAAGCTCCACTTGAATTAGTTGCTTCTATAAATTCATCATTCTCATATTTATAAACTTCATAATTTACAGCCATACCAGAGGCATTTATTTCAATTGCTGGACCATCAATATTTTTTGCAGTACTTAAAGAAAACCATGCAAAAGCACATGTAGTCAAACAAAGAATTATTAAAATAATTGATATAATTGAGCTTATAATAGCTTTTCTAAATCTTTTGCTCATGATTTTCTCCTTTCTTGAAAATTAAAGAGCCAGTAAATAATTACTGACTCTTTTTAATTTATTCTACAATAATTATTTAGTAATTGCAGGTGTTCTATATTCGTTGCCTTTAACAGTTGTAATTACACAATAATATTTGTCAGTATCAGCTGGTGCATATGTTTCTGTTGTTGCAACAGCAGCAGCTTGACCAACTTTATACCATGCATAAGTTGATGCAGTTTCACCAAGAGTGTTAACTAATGTAGCAGTTAATGTTGTACCATCACTTGCAATTGTAGCATTGGCAGCAGCACTTAAAACTGCAACAGCAGCAGTATTATTAGCTTGTAATTCAAATGCTAAATCTAAAGCCCATTGACTAGTTAAGTTTACAAACTTAGTATTATAACAGTCTGTATCTTCACCTTCTAACCAAATACGAACTGTAACTTTAAAGTATTTTGTTGTATTTGCAGGTACTAGCAATGAAACAGCAGTATTAATATTAGAAACAGCAGCTAATGCATCAGTAGCACTAACAGCTTTACCAGTTGTAAAGTAAGCATAGTCAGATTTAGCAAAAATAGAATTAACAGCACCAATAGCATCATAAGCACCTGTATAAGCAGTAGCTTTTTGTTCATCAGTTAGATCATCGAATGCACTAGTATTAGCTTGAACAAAAATAGCAACACGGAATGCATGAGTAACTTTTGTAACATCACCTTCATATAAAATATTTAACTTAGTTAAGTTAACATATTCATTTGTATCATTAGCATTAATAGCTTTTAATTCGAATACATAATCAGCATATCCTTGATAATGAGTGCTATTAACAAGTATATCATTATTAGCTAAAGCAGTGTAATTGCCACTAACTTTATGTCCATCAGCAGCAGCTTCATTTGTATAATAGAAATTATTAGCATCTACTGTAGAAACAGGTTGTAATTTAGCAGCTTCAGCAGTATAATGTAAAGCATTTCTAAAATCAGCATCTGCTAATTTATTATTGCTAGCAGTTGATTGAGCAATAAATAAGTTATCATTTACAGCTGTAGTAACAGCCATACCTGTAACAGAAACTTTTTGGTTCATTGAGAACCATGCATATGTACTTGTTCCTAATGTAATGAAGCATAGTAAACAAGCAATAATTGATGAAAATAACATTCTTCTTAATTTTTTCATTTTAATTTCTCCTTGTTAAATTTTATTTTATTTTTTTAATCTTCTTCTTTGTAATAATTTACAATACCTATTGTCATACCGTATTGAACTGCACCACCAATCTTGTCATCGGTACAATCAATATCCCAACCCTCTAACCAAATAATAACTGTAAATTTTACAATATCATTTGGGTTCAAGTGATAAATACTAAATGTATAAACATCTTTTCCTGAGTATTGTCTATACAAGTCTGGTGGTGTCTGATCTTGTGGATCAATGTAACCGTCAGTCACCTTGAAAACTCCGATAGGTTCGTCATCTTTTAAAACTAAAATTCTTGAACACTTATCTAAGTTTTGTCTAGCACCTTCTTGAATAACATTTACATCAACGTCAACAATTGTCTCACCAACATTTTTTAAATAATAAGTATATCCAAAACAATTAGGTTCTTTAGATAATCCATCAGTTTCTAAAACACTTTCTATTGGAACTGTCTTATATTCAATAGGATTAATCTTTTTTATCGTACTTGCATGAAGCATACTTGTTGGTTCTAAAAAATCTGGCTTTTCACATAGGCTTAAACCAGCTTGGGAATATTTGTCTAAGCTAATAACAAATGTTCCACTATACTGTGAAAAGTAAGCAAAAAATCCTAAGAGTGCTAAGATGAGTATTAATATTAAAATACCTAATCTTAAAAATGCTCTTGTTTTGTAATACGCTGTTTGATGATATAAATAATCATTCCTTTTTCTCATAGCTACCTCCGATAAACATAATAAAAAAGCCAATTGCAAAATATCTCTATAATGCAACTGGCTACCATATTTATCTCAGGTCCTATAGCTTTGCGTCACACAGTTTCCTGTGTTTTGCCTTATGGATTTTAATTAGGAGCAAAATAAAAAACCAGCTACCTAATTAAGCAACTGGCTACCATTTAAGGCCCTATAGCTTTGCGTCCTATCGTTTCCAATAGTTTGCCCACAAGAATTTAAATATTAAATTTTCTTACACTAAATTTAGCGAATTTTTTAAGATAAATTTTTAAAGTTATCTCTTACTTCTTCTTCGCATTCTTTCTATTTTTTCTCGACGATTAATTTGTCTATTAAATTCATTCTCTTGTGCAAAAAATCTTATTAAATGAATTCCGATTAAAACTAAACAAACTAAAATAATTCCAATACAAACGGCACAGACCCAAGCATCTTGTTGGTCCATGTAGGTTGTCAAAAAATTAAGCATTTAATTACTTCTTATTTTCTTTTTCTTCAACTGGTGCATCTGGAACTTCAACTTCTTGAACAACCTTTAAATTATTAGCTTCAAAAAATTGTTCAATTTCAGTTATCATTTCGATACGACCTTCACTCTTTGTAATGTTCTTATTTAAAGCTTCTTTAGTTTCTGTGAAAACTCGTTTAATGTCAAATTCTTGATTTACTTTTGCCATTGTAATTTTTTCCTTTCGTTTTTCTTTACATATTATTATACAATATATTTTTTAAAAATTTAAAATCAAATTGTGCCAACTGTTTTTAACAAGGTAGTTGGTACCTTGCTAGCTCTTAGTAGATTACTTTATTAAGATAAAATCTACAACCCGCATGATTTGTGTATTTAACACCAAAAACATCATCTTCTGAAACTTCTAAATGAATACCATACTTATCACAGTATTTATACATTGCATTTAGAGCATCTTGTTTAGAGTCAAAAAATCTTGCTTTAAATTTTGTGCCAGTGCTAAATAAATAATAGCGTGTCCAACTAGAAAATTGTGATTCAAACATAATTTGTCTCCTTCCATATATTTTAGTTTAATGACTTTTCGGTCAAGGAAACAAATATGAAGTATATATTAATATTTTGGTTTATAATTTTTCTTTTGACGTTTCTTAGCTTCGATCGATTTCATTTTACGTCTAAGTGATTTCGGAAGAAAATACTCACGACGTTTACACTCATAAAGTATTTGGTCATCCAGTACTTTTCTTTTGAAACGACGAAGTGCTGAAGTTATATCTTCTGGTTGTCCAGTTTCTTTATCGCGATATAGTACAACTTTTGCCATTCTTGAATGAGTCACATCCTTTCATAAAATTGGTATCAACATAATAATTTAGCTAATTTTTCTCAGCCTTTTTATTTTCTTTCTCTTCTTGTTTATGCTTATTATATAAAACAGCATAATCTTGTGCTGTCATATTAACACAACTTCTATCTAATGACATTTGTAAAATCTCTAAATAGCCTGCATCACCAGTATAATAAAATTCAGATGCAGTCATATCTTTTCCATCTCTTGTTTCTCTTAACCAAATAGAATGATATGGACATAAGAATTTTGTATCAAATCTTGCTTCTGGATTTGTCTTACTATAGATACACCAATTACATAAAGCAGATGGAGTTGGAGCATAATCTTGATTTTCAATTTTTTCAAAGATATGCTTTAATTGTTCATGACCACGTTGTAACCAACCTTTAGTTGCAACTGGTTGATACATATTACAACAAGGTAAATCATAAAAACAAGTAACTTTACTTAAATCTGCATTATATAATTTTTTAATAGCTTCAGCATAAACTACAAATTGAAGTGGAGTTTTTGTTTCTTCTTCTTTTGCAGGTTTGTCCCAAGATTTAATATCATGAATAATATAAGCATCACTTTCAGTATCATATAATAATCGGTCTATTGCACCTTGAAAAGTAACACCTTCAATATCAACATCTTTAAAATTTATTTCTGTACCAACAATTTGATATGCTGGATGAAGCTTCATAAAAGTATCTAAACGATAAATACCTTCATCTAAATAATTTGTTGCATGTTCAGCATATTGTTTATCAGAAGTAAAATATTCAGTTTTATACTCATATTGAGCTTTATACATTTTTAAAATAAAATCATTTTTATACTTAGTATAATTAATTAATTTTCCATCCTTAATATCATTTGCAATAGCTTCTTCGGCTGCATGAACTGCCTTTCCAAATACTGTTGCAATGCTTTGTGAATAAGGATTAATATGCTCATTATATAATAAATTATACATAAATGGGCATTGTTTATATTTATCTATTTTAGAATAACTTGCATTCTTCATATACTTACCTTTTAATCTTGAAATAAAGCCCAAAATTTGGCCTATATCGCATTTTTGATATTTTTGTTAGCACTTTATAGCCTGGCTTTAAAGGCCTAAAATTTGGCATAAAATGTAATCTTCTTTTTGATATTCTTCTAAATCTAATTGACCTTCTTTTATCTTTCGATCTATATCAGAAACGAATTTTAAAATCTTTCTTGCACGGTCAACATTGACTGGGTTATTTCTTAAATAATAAAATGCTTTTGGTGAAATCTTCATAACCTCTGGCTTTGCAGTTGGTGCCAAAACTAAACAAGCATCTCTAAGTTTTGGTACCAATAGAGCAGTTAAATAAGTTGCTTGAAAATCACAGTAATCACGAACTCGCCAAGCATCATGTATAAACTTTTTATCATTTTTAATAATAGCATCAATTAAATCATAAGTCTTTACTTGTTGAACTAAATCAGTATTTTCAGCTAATAATAAAGCTTCAACTAAACTGTTTCTTTCTTTTTCATCAAATAATTTAATTTTATCTAATTCATTTTCAATTCTATATAAATCTACTTTTAACTTATTATCTTTATCTAATCGTGCACAGCAATTGTATAATCTTTCTGCATGATTTTGATCAAGACCTTTACAAGTAGTTTTTATATATTCAACTATTTGCCAAGGTTCTGGCATATTAAAATTAACACAATAATCATTAACTCTTGCAGTTATTGATTTATCAACTTTTTTGCACAAAACAATAGTATTTGTAAATTGTGAATAATCAGTAAATTTCTCATCAAAATTATCTACTGCTAAAAGATTTAAATATGATTCATAATTAAATACTAATGAAATTGCAGAAGTTAAAGTTTCTTGCAATGAATTAATTTTATTTATTGTAATATTCTTAATTCTACTAATTTCTTCAATATATTGCTTTGCCAAAAAATCAGTTTCTGGACAAACAAAAATTAAGAAATCATCAGTAAGATCTTGGTCTTTAATACTTCTTTTTAAATCGATTAATTGCATGCGTGCACCTCATCGTAAATATTAGTTAGTAAATTAACTAATAAATGTTCTTCCAAACCACCAATAATAACTTGTGTTTGTAAAGCTTTTGCAGCACAGTTATAGATAATTAAATCTGTTCTTCTTGAAGTTTTTAAAAAGCTATCAAAAGAAGCATAAATTAAAGTATTTAAAAATAACTCAAATGTAAGTCTATCTTCATGCCATTTATCATTAATATGTAAAGCAACTGATAGTATTCTTGGATATGTTAATTCTGCTATATGATTTAAAACTACTTGACTTAAATCATATGCTTTTTTAACATCTTCAACACTTGTATTTAATACTTGTCCAGGTGTTCTACATATTTTATAAATAACATCATCTGTAGAAGTTTCAAGCCATTGAGTTTGCTTTAATTCTTCTGCTGTATAGCTTTCAAAATACATTTTTGTACATCTATTTAAAATAGTTGGTAAAACACCAATTTCTGAATTTGCTGTTAAAACAATAAAAGCATTTTCACCTGGCTCTTCAATAAACTTTAAAAATGCATTTTGAGCTTTGCCTTCTTTTGTTAAGAATTTTCTTAAATCAATTAAATATAATGTTCCTAAAACTGCATATTGATAACCACTTATTTCTTCAGGAGTTGGTGCAGTATCAAGTTCTACAAACTTTAAATCAAGTCTATTTGCCAAATACTTAGCCAATGTTCTTTTACCACAACCTTCTTCTCCCAAGAATAATATTGTTTTTGGGACATTTTTAATTGTATAGCTATCTAATTTTTGTAATAGCTTTTTTTGTCCGACAATCATTATCTCACCACTTTAAGTAATTTTGTAATAATAGTTGATTTATAAGAAGGATCATTTTTAATAGTTGTTTTAATATCTAAAAATAAATCTGCTAAGTTATTAAAGAAACTAAGACCTTCAGTTCCATTACCAACTGTATAATTTATATTAATTGAATTATCTTGGGTATATTCTAAATAACTTGGAATTGTAGTTAAATTAATATCTCTAAATAAGATATATTTAACTAAGTCTAAAAGAAAATCTAAATATGAATTTACAAATACTTTTAAATCACGACCAGAATTATACATCTTTTCAATAAACTTAATTATTTCAGCTTCATTTTTATCAATTAAATAATTAGTAAATTTCATCATAATTTCATATGAGAAATCACCAAGTAAATCTTTAGTATTTTCAAGACTTAAATCAGTTGATAAATCTGCACATTGCTCTAAACTTGTAATTGCATCACGCATTGAGCCTTGGCTAATTTTTGCAATAATATCACAAGTATCTTCATAATTTGTGAAGCCTTCTTGCTTACAAATATATTCTAATCTTTCACGAATACCAGCTACTGAAATATTAGCAAAATTATATCTTTGCATTCTATTTAAAACTGTTGCTGGAATCTTATTTGGCTCAGTTGTGCAAAAGATAAAAATTGTATATTTTGGAGTTTCTTCAATTCCCTTTAAAAATGCTTGCCAACCTTGAGTTGTAAATGCATGACATTCATCTAAGATAAATATTTTATATTCACCAACTAATGCTCTTTGGCTTGCTTTTTCCATAATTGAACGAACATCATCTACACCATTATTTGATGCACAGTCTAATTCAATAGGATCACCAATTCCACCATTTATTGCTTTTGCAAAAATACGTGCAATTGTTGTTTTACCAGCACCAGTTTTGCCTGAGAATAAATATACATTTTTAAAGCTTTTTTGCTCAATAACTTTTTCTAAGATTTTAACAGTAACACTTTGTTCAGTTACTTCAGCAAAAGTTTGTGGTCTATATTTAACAGCTAATGACATTTTATCACCTCTTATAAAATTGCTATTTGTTCTAAAGTAGTTGCATCTAACCAACCACTAAATATATCATTTATATCTTGATTAGTATTAATATCAAAACCAATTGAATCTACATAAATATTTGCTCCAAGCATTTTTGAAATATATATCTTTAAATATTGATATTTTGGAGCTAAACCATTATTCCAGTTTGTTGCTAAAATACTATCTTTATTATTAACAACATCTATTGGCAGTTTTACAATATAAGTTCCACCAACCTTAAATACAGGTTTTGAATATTTTGGAATATGATATGTATTTGTATTTGGATCATAATTATTTAAATTAGCCCAAGCACATTTTTGTAATTGTTTTTTAATATAATCAGACATAACAATACCTCATATATATTATACAATAAAAAAAGACCAAAAATGGTCTAATTTTTATAATATTTCATCAAAAGATTCAATGATTTTATCGACAAGACCATTATCAAGACTTTCTTGAGTATTAAAATACCAGTCGCCAGCTTTTTTCTTATTAAATGTTTTCTTGTCAATCTTAGTTCTTGATAGTAAGAAATCGTCTGCTTCTTTACCGATTTTATCAAAGAACTTCTTAGCATTATCAACTTGTTCTTGATTACCACTATAATAACAGCTTCCTGAATGAACTAATGCAGTTGAGCCTGGCATTGCAAAACGTTTATGTCCTGCAGCTAAAATAATTGCACCTGCTGAATAAGCTGTACACCAATTTATTGTCCAAACTGGAGTTTTGCTCATTTTAATTGCATTAACAATTGACCACATAACAATTACAGAACCACCTGGAGTATCTACAAAAATCTTAATTGGTTTTCTTTCTTCAACAGGAATATTAAAATCTTCACGATTATATTTTAAGATTTTTTCAACTACTTTAAGTGAATCGCCTTCAACTTGATCATCAATTCAAACAATTCTCTCAGCCTCATCTCGATAATAATCACGTAAATTATTATCTGGTAATTGCATATTAGCAACACCTTCTGGTAAACCTGCTAAAATTCCTTCTAAAAGTTCTTCTGGAAGACTATTTTGTTTTTTATTCATGTAACCACCTTTATTTATTATTTAAATATTCTAATAGTTCCTGAAAAAGATATTCATCAATAACATAATAATTTTCTTCATCAGGACCAAAATTAAATACTAATGCTGAATATGGTTTGCCCATAAAAACAGCTTCTTGTATATTTTTTGTAAACCATTCTTTCTTAATTGTAATTGATTCAGAATGAGTAGTTTTTGTTTTTGCTTCTAATAAAAATTGTTCTGTTAAAACATCACCTTTTGACCAGGCAGTAGCACCACTATTTGGAGTTCTGCTACCACCAGTCTCATTAGCGATTTTAGTTTCTTGCTTTTTCGAAAAAGTTCTTGTTGGTATTTTTTTACCTTCTTTTTCTCTACGTATCAACTCTATTGCCATAATTAATCCTTATATTTATTTATTTTAATAAAATTAGCAAATATTTATCAGGAACTTTGTAATTTCACAAGGCTCTTATTAAAAACTTTCAGTTTGTTCAACAGCTGCCTCTTGAGCATCAATTTCTGCAGCTGCTCTTTCATCTAATAATGAGCCATATGAAGCATCATTAGCACTAATATATCTGTTTAACATAGCTAAATACTCTACTTGGAATTTTATATTTGTTTTAATATATTCAATTAAATCAGCTTTTTTGCCACGTAGATCATTACCATTTTCATCTTGATATACTTCACCAGTTTCTAAATTAATAAGTTCATATGTAACATTATTAACACGATGAATAAAATCAAAGCCAATTGCAATTTCAAGTAAATCATTCATCCAGTCTAAGCCAGTTGCATAACGATAAGTAATAAAACCGCCACCTCTGTTGCATGGAGCTGTTTTATTCTTCATAATCTTAAATTGAAGTCTAAAACCATCAGCACCTTCACCATTAGTTGCACCACAAGCATCCATATTATCACCTTGTGTAAACTTACGAGTTCCAAATCTTACAGATACTGAAGATAAAAATTGAGGTGCACCACCCATTGGTTCTTTCCATTTTTGAATACCTGTAAAAGTCTTACCATCATCACGAACTTGATTAATTAAAATTAAAATATTATTTTTTTCTGCTAACATTGCTTGCATTTCATTTAAAAATGGATATAGTTTTTTTGCAAGAGTTCCACGCATACCATTATCTTTAGTTAAATCGTTTTCTAGCACAGCTGCAGGTAGCAGTGCAGGCATACTATCTAAAATAATCATTCCAATTTCATCAGATTTTTGTAGTTCAACAATTAAATCACACACTTGCTCACCAGACATACCTGCTGGGACATTAACATATAAAAGTTTATCTAAGTCAATTCCATTCATTGCTGCTTGAAACTTTAAATCTAGCGAGTGTTCTGCATCAACATAAACACATTGCTTATCAGGAAATTTTCTTTGATAAGCAGCTAATTCAGCGCATGCAGCTGTTGTCTTTCCAGAATGTTGTAATCCAGAATAAACACAAATACGACCTAATGGAAGGCCACCAAAAAGTGGGTAGTCCATGCCTAATGCAGATGTTGCTAAACGCTCATACTTAGGTAAAATGCTACTTTTAATAATTAAATTATCAGTTTTATATTCTTTATTTAATTTTTTTACAATTTCAGTAATACTTGCCATTTAAATCTCCTTATAAATTAACCTTGCCATTAGTTGTGGCAGGAATACTATTGTCAATTCCAATATTCATAAATTTAGTTTCTTGCATTCTACTCATTAAAATTGATTTAAGTGCATCAACAAGTCGATGAATTTGATCAAGTTTTGTCTTAAATAAGTTAGCAATTAAGTTATAAAAAGCTTCTGAAACAACTTCTGGAGCAGTTTCAACAATAGCTAATTTATCTTTAACTGCTGCTGAACCTTCTAATGCATTAAAACGAACTGCATATTTTTCTTTTTGTAAAGCTTCTGCAAGTTCTGCTTTTAATGCAGACTTTTCTTTAATTTCACTTAGTTCAAATGCTTTTAATTGAAGTCTTAGGATATAATCTCGAATTTGATCAATAGATAAACTATTAACAGTTAAATTAATTGTTTTAACTAAATCATCTACTTCTTGAGTAATTGGTTTAACTGCACCATTTGCAATGTCAACAATGTCAAAATAAGTAGTATCAACTACTTCTAAAGCATCTTGAAGTTTTTTATTCATCACACACCTCACCATTTTGGTTAACTTTTAATAAATAAGTATAATCTGTATCCATATAAACACGCTTTTTTTCAGAAGGAATAACTACTATATTATATTTCTTTTCATTTATAGCACTTATTCCAACTGATTTCAGACCATCATTAACCATTTTTTCCATTTCTGATATTGGCACCCAAAAAACAGTATCTTTTTCAGATAACCAAACTAAAATACCAGGATAAACATCAAAATAATCTTTATATTCTAATAATCTTTCATATTGTGGTATTGTAGAAAATGGAATTGATGCGCCTTTATGCTCTTTGCATTCAACCATAAATAATCTATTATGACCTGGAAAGCATAAAAAATCGCATGGATTCTGACTGGTATCTTTATATCCGTTCATCAAATCTTTTAGTCTAAAAACTAAAGTGTTTGGAAAGCATTTTTTCCACTGTAATCTAAATACAGCTTCAAATTGTTTTCCTAAATCAGTCTTTGACATATTAAGCTAAGGCCAATTCTGGCACTAAGTTAGAAATATTTGTTCTATTAAATACTACTGACTTATGGTTACCAAAATTTAAAGTAATAAAGTCTGATGAACAAGCATCTAATAATAATTTAATATCATTTAAGTTCAAAGTCATCTTATACTTAGCATCTGCAATAGTATTATTTTCAATTTTAACTGCTTCATTGTTACCAAGATTATCAGTAATAATTAAATCATTATTATCAATTGTAAATACTGCTGCAAACATTTTAGATGTGCCAGCACCATCATCTTTACCAAATGACATAATTCTTGTGATGGCTGAATTTAAACCATTAACTGAAACAACTAATTTATTTGCATAATTTTCATTTAAATAATTTTTAGTTGCATTATATGGACCTAAAATTTGATTTAATAAGATATCATTATTAACAATAATTGCTGCTAAATAGATATTTTCTGCTTCAAAAACAACTTTTGTTTGAACAACACCATTTGGTAAAGCATCATAACCAAAACTAAAGTTAACATCTGTGCTGAATAACTTAAATAACTTAACAACTCTATCATTTAATAACATTTTAATTGGCTTTTCTAATGTAAAAGCATTTAAACATGAACCAGTTACAAATGTAAAACAGCCTTCTTCAGTTACATAATAAGATTTTTGAAGTTCATTTAATTTATCTTTGTCTAAAGTTTTAGCTTTTAATAGTTCTTTACTATTAACTGTTAAAATACTTTGAAGAATATCATTACTAATTGACATTTCAACAGTTTTATTATCAACGCTAATAACAGGTAAATCCATTAAATCACCATTTTCATAAATCATGGCTAATTTATAATTAGATTTACCAGCAGTAATCTTAACAGCTGTAGCTTCAATAGTTAATTCAATTTCATCAACAGAAAGTGATGCAATTAAATCTAAGAATTGTTGAGCTTTAACTACTGCTCTGAAACTTTCACTTGAAGTTAATGCAAATTTAACTGAAACATAATACTCTAAATTTGTTACATTTAAAGATAATACATTATCTTTTGCAACTAATTCAAGATTTGCAGCCTTAGCATCTTTGTTATCGACTGCAGGTAAAATAACTTTTGCAACATTTTGAAAATCTTTTAAATTTAAAATCATTTTGTATTTTTTTCCTTCCGATTATATATTATTATACAATATTTTTGTTAGAAATCTAATCTTCAAGTATTTTACCATAGATGCCTGCTGGTCTTTCAACAAGCTCTAATAAAACACCTATATATGCACTTTCAAAGCCATCATAAACATTATTAACTTTTATTTTTTGACCAATAGTATAACATTCATTAGCATATTTTTTTAATTCATCATTAGAATATACTTTATTATTAATTTCACAATTTCCATTAAAAGCTAATAATAATTCATAATGTATTTTATCTGATGTCTTTTCTTGCTCTACTTCTTTATCATATTCATTAGAAGCTACTGGTTCTGGCCATTCATCTATCCAATATTTTTTAAATTTTGCTTTTCTCATGGCGTCTCCTTAAAAATCTAAGTCACAACCAGTTTCAACTGTCTTTAAAATTGCTGCTGGCGGCAATTCAGTATGTGTATTATATAATTTATCTAATGCTTCTTCTTTAGATAAACCAGATTTTTCAAGTTTCTTATATTCATCTTGAATTGCTACTGCATATTCATCACAATACCATCTTGTAACATTATATGGGTCGCATTTCATTGGAACATCAATACCAACTTCTTTAGCAGTATTAACCATAATTTCTGGTAAAATCTTTTCAACCTCATCAGCATATTGTTCTGGGCATTCAACTAGAACTTCATCATGAACTGTAATAATTAAATAAGCACCCATTGATCTTAATCTTTCATCTTTAAAGATATTGACCATTGCTAATTTAGTTAAAGAAGCAGCACCACCTTGAATTCTTGCATTAAAGCATTGACGTTCAGCTTGTGCAATTCTTCCTGTATTTGCTCTAATAATTACATGTTCTTGTAAAGCTTCTTGGGCTAATTTTTTATGTGCAGTATTAGACATTTCATTATTTCCTTTAAAACCAGGTCTATTTTTCTTTTGCCATTCTTGTGAAGCTGCAACTTTATCTTTAACTGCTTGCTCCCATTTAGCTTTTAATACAAGGTCAGCAGGATTTTGTTTATCTTCACAGACTAAGAATGGATTAAATTCTGGAGATTCATTTTCTAAATGAACTTCATATGGGTCTAATACATAATCTGGTAAATGTCTACGACGACCAACCCAGTCTTCAACGTAAGGAGCTTCATGTTCTAAATGATTAACCTTAGCGTCTTTATATTCTTTAGCCATCTTTTGTAAATTTTCTTTTGAATCATTAATAACAGTTTTTAATTTTGAGAATTTACTAAAGAACTTGTCCATTAGAGCTTGGCCTTCTTCTTTAGATTTGCCCATTCTTTGGCCAGCTGTTGCACCTGACATACCATAACAAGTTGCAAGTTGCATTGTCTTACCAGCTGCACGACGTTCTTTACCAGCTTTATTTAAATGAGTTTTATTACCAGCAATAACTTTATGACCATCAATATCTAATTCTGTTCCTGCTGGATAAAATTCAAGATTATCTTCATAATTATTATCATACATTGATTGTGCAATAACTGCATATAAGTCTTGACCATTTAAATATGCATTAATCATATTATCATCTCGCGACATATAAGCTGATAATCTTGGTTCTTGTGCTGAATAGTCTGATCCAATAATCTTATAGCCATCTTTAGCTTTAAATAGCATTCTGGTAATCTTACCATCACCTCTTGAAGGAATATTTTGAATATTAATTCCTGAAGTTGTAATATCATTATCATTTTCATCAAGCCAGTGCCATTTACCGCCAGATGAATAACGACCTGTATCAGTTCCTGTTGAATTTAATCTAAATCTAATTCTATTATCAGGCCAATGCTTAGCTAAAGTTGGAATTGTATCAAGATATGTAGTAATTAATTTTGCATAACCACGACGTTCTAATAGCAAACTACAAAGATCTGCTGCAACTGTTCGCTTAAATGTTTCAATTTTATTACTATCATTTCTTTCAATAGCATCATCTAATAAACTAAAAGCATCTTCCTCTTCTTCAAAGTCATCTTCTTTATTAATATAGAAAGCTAACTTTTCTTTTATTGCTTTTAAATCATCTTTACCAGTTTTTCTATTTTCATCTGCTGTAATTGCATCTAATATTTGTTCAACTGGAGTATCTAATTCTTCTTTTGTATCAGGTGAAGTGCTGCCATCTTTTAATAAAATATCATAAAATAGAATTGCTAATTGAACTGGTGATGATAAATTAATTGGAGTTTCTAATTGTAAAGCTTTAGATTTACCAACTTTATATCTATTACCATCTTTATCTGTGCATGGATATTGTAAAGCAAGTTTTGCAGGTGAAGTTTTAGTTTTCTTTGGAGCATAAACTTTACTTTGTACTGTTGCAACTTTCTTTGTCTTCCAAATTGCAATTAATTTGTCTAAAGATTGTAATAATTTATCAATTTCACTATCAAGATATTCTAATTTCTTATTATATTTATCTTTTAATCTTGCACCAAGTTCTTCATCAATTTCAACACCAACCATTTCCATTTCAGCAGTAACTTGAACAAGAGGCATTTCAATATTATGAAATAACCAAGCGCCACCTTTAACTTCACGTGTATAATTTTCACCAATTTTTTCAATATGTGGAACCTGTGCTTCAATTTGTGGCAATTCCCAAACATAAACTTTATCTGTCATCATTGAGTCTGTGGCAGCATATAAAGCAAAAATATCTGGGTCTACATATTGATAAGGAATATTTTCAAATAATTTATCAATAGAATATTTTTCTTGACTTGGATCTATTTCATTAATATAAATCCATTTTAAACTTGTTCTTTTTTCAGAATATTTATTCTCATCAATTAATCTTGCTGCAACTAAAGTGTCCCAATCTGGCGCAACTCTAATATTACAAGTTTGACAAATAACTTCATAATCGAACTTACCATTGTGCATAACTTTAATAATATTTGCATCAAGAATTCTTTGTAATTGCTTGCGACAGTCTTCTTCTGTTAATTGCCAAGTTAATCTATTTTTGTTAAAATCTGTATGATTAACTGGAATATATGCTTGCTTGCCACCTTCATAATATAAACATAGACCCATTAATTTAGTTTCTGCACCACATGGATCTGTTGAGTTATTAGTTTCAGTATCTATTGCAACACGACCAAAATTAATTGCTTTAGTTACATAATCTTCAAAAGTTTGTTGGTCTTTAATAACTAAAACATTATCTTTTTGCTTGCCTAAAACTCTTAAAACTCTTTCGTTAATTACAGAAAGTTTCTCTGCAAGTGAAATAGATTTTGATTTAATTACTTTTTCAATATCTAAATCATCTGTCTTTTTATTTTTTGCTTTACTTAAAGTTTTTTTGACATCAACTTGCGTTGGTATAATTAAATTATCAAATAAGCCATTCATTGTATAGCACCTCTATATATTATACAATAAAAAAAGACCTTTTTTAAGGCCTTTTTGAAAAATATTTTTAATTAGAATCTGCCACCAAATTGTCTTGCAGGTCTTTCTTCAGCTGGTGCTTGTCCAGCAGGTTGAGCTGGTTGAGCTGGAGTTGCTGGTGTATTATAAACTGGAGTAGCAGGTGCTTGATAGGCAGGGCTTACTGGAGCTTGATAAGCTGGTTGAGCTGGAGTTGCAGTTGGAGCTACATATCCGCCAGCATAACTTGGTTGTACAGTTGGTTGAACTGGAGCTGCATAAGCAGGTTGAGCAGTTGCTGTTTGTGAAGTACCTTCTTCTTTAGCAACTTCTGGGAATGTACCAGTCATTAAATAAGTATTAATTTCTTCAGGTGATTTTTCCCAATAAGAATGTCTATTAACTTGGAAGTTTTCAAATGCACTAAAATCAGCTGGGACCATTTCTGGCTTGAAAATAGTTGGAACAGCATAATCTAAGTTATACTTTGTTTCTTTTCCTGAACCAATACGTGTCATAAGGAATAATTGGTTAGTTAAATCACCATAAGTTGTTAACTTAGCTGCTAATTCACGAGCATAAGCTGCTTTTCTTTCCCATACTACTGGAACTGGTTCTGAAAATGCACCAGTTGTTGGATCTTTGTATGAAACAATCATTTGAACAAAGATAACATTTTCTGCTTTATTAATTACTGGATGACCATTTGCAGCAGCTTGACATAATGGACAAGTTTCTGCTGAATGTTGAGTAACATCATTGAAGCAACTAATACCTGCATAAGGATTTGATAATCCTTCAAATTTCTTTCCGAATACTGGTTTATGAACCTTAACTAACTTTAAATCAGCTTGTGAGTGAACATTAAATCTAACTAAACAAGCATCACCATCTTTAGCTAATTTGAAAAAACCAATCTTTGGAAAATTACCACCATTTTGTTTGCGATTTTCGCTTTCTTTTACATAAGCATCATAAGTAAAAACTGACATAATTTTTTTCTCCTTGTATCTTTTAAGTTTTTATCTTTTCGTGAATTTTATTTTTCACATATTATTATACAATATAATTTTCTATTTTTTAACATATTTAGATAATAAATTCCAAAAAGTTTCATAATTTAAGTCATTTATATCTTTATATGGGCTTGGAATATGAATAATATCAACCAAAATTCGTTTATTTAACTTTTCTTTTACTCTTTTTGCGAATTTTTGACCATAAACATCATTATCAAACATTAATAATAGATGAGTAATTGTTGATTTTCCAAGTATTTCTATTTGTTCATCACTTATATTACCAAGTGATGCTATTGCAGGAAAACCATAAGACCAAGCAGTTAAGCAGTCAAACGGTCCTTCTGTTAAAATACACTCATTTATATTCTTTTTTATTATTTTATCAAGCCCATAAACTGGCTTTTCAACATCTTTTGGCAAGTAAAATTGTTTATAATCAATCTTTCTTGTCGGAATCATGACTAATTTGCCTGATTCATTATAGCATGGAAACAAAACTTCACGCTTTACTGGGTCAAATCTAACATTAAAATACTCACAAACATTACGAGTTATCTTACGTTTTTGCAAATAATAACAATAATTTTGATATTTATCTAATTCTTTTTCATCTAAATATGTTTTTACTGCTTGTTGTTTAGGCACAATTGGATCACCAAGTGAAATTGTTTCTTTTTGTCTAACACCATAATGATCAATTAACCATTTCTTAGCATATTCTTCAGATTTATCAAAACAAGCAGCAACTAATTTATAAAATGGGCCTTTTGCATCACATGCAAAACATCTACAATAACCATAAGGCAACTTTTTATCATCACCAATATAAATATTCATATCTGGGCGATTTTCAGCACCACCGGCATGGAATGGACATGTAACTACAATGTCATCAGTTCCTGGTTTTATATCTCTAAGTTTACCATTTGTTAAGATAAATTGAATATCATAAAGAATATCTAAGATAGGTTTATCTATTAAATAATTATCAATAATTAATTGTCTCATTAAATCATTTCACCTGTATCTTCATCATAAGCACTTGCCATTTTTTTAGCATCTTCTTTATTCTTTGCTTCAGGAATAAAAGTCATTTTACCATTATCAAAGTCTGCTTCATAAACAAGTTCTTGACCATCACCACCATCACGTGATTTTAAGATATTAATAACAAATTGATCGTGGTCATTTACTTTTTCTTGCTTACGACTTAGCATTAAAATAACAGTTGCATCTTGACCAATTCTATCTGATAAAGCAATTTGAGTTGTATCTTGAATAAATTTACCAGTATCTTTATCTTTTTCACCAGTTCTATTATTTTGAGTAACAGAAATAATTGGAATTTCTTTCATTACTTGTAAATTCTTAATAGCTTTTGAAATATTTGCAACTCTTTCATGCTCTACTTTTGCATGACTTGTATCTTCAAGTAAAGAATATTGGTCGACAAATAAAATATCAATATGTTCTTGCTCAACAAATGCACTTAATGCATCAACTGTTGCTGGACCATTAATATCTTTTGGTGTTAAAATCTTAATTTGACCAATTGCATTATTCTTACGCTTTTCTTTTAGCTCATCTAAATACTTTTTATAGTTATCACTTGCATTGCCATCACCTTTTGTAATAGCAGTATTTGTGAAACTTGGCCATTTAGCATTACCAAGAATTGTATCAATACGACTTGCAACTTTATCAACCGTCATTTCACCTGAATAGAAACCAACAGTCTTTTGTTGTAAAGCTGCATTTGCTGCCATTATAACAAGCATCCAAGTTTTACCAATACCAGTACGAGCAGCAATAACCATATTTTCATTCTTAGTATCAATTCCACCAATTTTATCATCTAATTCTTTAAAACCTGTACGAAAATAAAACTCAGATCTATGATTAACTCTATCTAAATAACGCTTAAAACGTTCATCAGTGTCAGCAGTAATATCTGTACAAGACATTTTAGTATTTCTATCTGAAACTTCTGTTAAAGCTTCTGCAGTATTATGCATTAATTCTGAAATATCTGCTTTGCCGCTTTCAAACTTTTCTTTAGCATTATTAAAGATTTCTGCAAACTTTGCTTGCTTATAGTCATTTAAAAGTTGTTCAACTAAATATTTTTCTGATTCTTTAACATCTTTTATATAGTCAAAATCTGGATAATGTGCTAAAAATGTAGCTTCATCTGGTACATCATGATAAGCATTATAATGATTTTTAATAAAATTAAATTCATTTTTATAATTAAAGAAATAATCATCACTTAAATTATTTTTAACAACAAGAGAATAATCATGTGAACTTATAATCTTACTTAAAAATTGAGATTGACTTAACATTGATTACCTCCATTATTATTTTGTACACTTTGTAAAAATTTATCTAATTCTGATACTTCATGACCACGTTTATCTGCACCTTTTAACTCAATTTCCATAGAAAAATTGCAGACTCTACTTGCAAGTCTTTCACCTAAAGCATCTGTGATTTCATCTTTATTTAAGTTTGAAGTATAAATATTTGCTTTATTTAAAGAAATTCTATTATCTATATAACTTAATAAATGAGAAATTTCAAATTCTGTTCCAACTTTTGCTGCAATATCGTCCCAAACTACCAAATCTGCTTTTAAAATATTTTCTTGAATAAAATCTAAATAATCATTTTTTGTATTCTTAAAATCTTTTATAGCAAGTAAAAATCTTGGAACTGAAATGAATAAGGCACGACATTTTAAAGATGACTCAGGCCAAATTTTGTTGAAATATGCTTGAATCATTCTAATTGCCCAAGAACTTTTGCCATTTCCACAAATATGTGAATGAATATATAAATTTCGACCTTCTTCAACAAACTTATCAATATTTTTTTCTATTAAAGATAATTGTTGAAATTCAACTAAATCTGTATTATCACTATCAACATATAAATCTTTTCGACTATATTGACTTGGTGTTAATAAAGATTTAGAAAATAGATCTTCTAATTTATATTTTCGTAAGCAAAAATCTTTATCACAATCTTTTTTATTGCATTTTGCTTCCCAAAAACATTTTTGCATTGATTATGCTCCTTATTTTAAACCTGTACTTCCTTGCCAACCCTCACCACGAGTTGATGTTGAATCTTTATAAAATTCTTCTGGTGATAAATCTAAAACTTCAACTGGTTCTGTTGAAATTAAATGTGGAATAAATTGAATTGCTTTTTGACCACATTCTAATACTTGATACTCATCAGAAGTATTAATTAAATGTAAATGCCATTCACCTTGATAACTTGAATCAATTACTGATGCACCAAAAACTAATTTCTTTTTTGTTGCAATTCCTGATTTATTATTTGCAATTAATGCAAGTTCTGGACCAAATTTACTTCTGATACCGCTTGGAATAATAATATCTTTGTGTGGTGCAATATTAATTATACCTTCTGGAGTTAGATAACTTGCACCAACTTTTAAAGCTTCCATAATTGAATCATTACTATCTGCAAAATGTACAGCTGGATTTTTCAAAAGTAAATCTAATCTAAATTGTCCATTATTTTCTGGAATATAGACATCAATACCAGCATTTTCACCCACATTTCTAACAGGGTCTTTAACATCTCTTGTTTTAATAAATTGCATAATTTTTAAACTCCTTTTATCTATCATATTATTATACAATAAAAAAAGACAATATTTTGAAATATTGTCTAATTTTTATTTAATAAAAAATTTCTTCACATTGAATTGCTTCAACATCAGGCAAATCTGCATGTTCATTACAAACTAATAAAACAGCTGCAGCTTCATCTTCTGCCTCAACAATAAATACATAAGGCTCTAAAGAAGGATCCTCTCTAATTAATGTTACTTTAAATTTTCTCATGTTTTATTTCCTTTCATTTTCTAATTCTTCTAATATTTCTTGAACAACTTTTCTATCGTTAAATAACTCAATTGAGTGGTAACCAGTAAATCTAATATCTCTATTACCTCTACCTAAAATACAAATAATATCATTATGATTATCACCATTTTCAACAATAGCAGTTCTAATTGCTTGTTTACGATCACTTATAATTTCATATGGAACAGTAAGTCTACTAGCAAAATTACTAATAATTATTCCTTCATGTAAATCACATATATCATCAGTTGTAACATAAACAAAATCTGCATATTGATTTAAAATTGATGGTTCATAATCAAAATTATATTCATAAGAAATATCAGGATTATCTTTTCTATATTGCTCATTACTATCAATTTTTGTTAAACGATAAGAATCAACTACAACAATTCTACGATTACCAGATAATCTTTTAATTATAGGTAAAGCACTATCTGCATCAGTATCTATAATAATAGTTTTATCTTGATACTCAATATCTTCCATACGACCTGGAATTTGTAAATCTGGGTTAGAAATAAAAGATTGAAAAGCATCTATATCAAATGCACCGGCTTCATTTAATATTGCCATTGCACTAACAATATTTTCTAAATGAGCACTACCTGCAAGTGTTGTATTTATATTAAAATTTGTTCCATTACAATATAAATTTGCACTTTGTTGTTCTAATCCAAAAGTTCTACCATTTGCATAATATTTTACATCATTAGCTGTAAAATTATTTGCAATTTGACCACGACATCTAAAAATAACATCATATGGTGCCAAGCTTGAATCTGCCATAAATCAGTCTTTAAGTCCAATTGAATCATATAATACTACATTAGAACAATTAGCTTCTGAAATCATTCTTGAAGTTGAATAATCTGGAGTATACTTTTCATCACCCACAATATTAAATAAACAAATAGCATCTTCATCATCTTTAAAAAATCTTAATTTATTTTGATATACTTGTTCAGCTGAAATATGACCATTTCCTGTGTAATAAAACTTAGTTAAACATTTAATATCAAATGGAATATTATCAAACACACCTTTTGCAATAGAAGCTTCTCAGCACTCTAAAATAATATATTCTGCTTCATAAGCAATAGCTTCATTTAAAATATTAACAATGGCTCTTTCAGAACTAAAAGCAAAATCATAAGATACGCCGTCTTCTGCAAAACTTGCTGGTGATTCTACTAAGCATGAACTATAAATAATTGACTTTTTACCAATACTTTTTAAATACTCATGAACAAGATAAGCAGTAGAAGATTTACCACTACGACCAGTAATTCCAATAATAACTGCATCATTTAAAGTATACATAATTATTCCTCACTTTCAGTAGTAGAGTCTGTTTGTTCTTCAGTCTCTACTACTTTAATTTCTTCATTATTTTTTACTGGTGCAAGTTGTCCATCATATTTGTTAAATAAACTTTCTATTTTTTGTAATTTATCTTTGTTGTTCATTAGTCTATTATTGCTCCTTTCATTATTACAGATACATCAAGACTTGTACCATTAGCAGTAGATGCTTTTCACTCGTCTCGATCATGACTATCTTTACCTAAATATGAATATTCAACACAGCTATCAAAAGTAATATGGTGCGTAGTAGAACTATTCTTATCAAATCCTGTATAATACATACCATATAAATCTATTTGTAAAAATCTATTTATACCATTACCAAATACAACCTCTTCTGGTCTAATAAAGTCTGTTCTTCCGCCAACCTGTTTAAAAGAATAATTACTATCTGGTATTAAAGTACCACCAACTCTAACATTTGTAAAGTGAACGTTATAACTTATATCATATGTATAAATATATGGACGAGCGACAGCAAAAAGAAAATAAAGTTTATTATCAGTTTGATCTTCATATCCTAATATATTATAAGCTTTTAATGTTGAATTATTAATCATGACACCTGTTGCTACATAACCACCATAACCTTCTGAATAGCACAAAGGTATAATTAATGGTGCAGTTGGTAAAATCGGCATTGTATCAATACCAAAATTATTATATACTTTTCCAGAAATATTTAAAACTGTATTACTATTTGTACCAGTTATTCATAAATTAACTGTATTAGGAAATAAACCAAATACTTGACCCTTTACACTATTATATAATAAACCTTCTGGTAAAGCTTTATCTAATGGTAAATTAAGAGTAGTAGGTTGTGGATAATTAAATTTTTTAAATGGATTTGCTGTACTATCTGCTGCAAACTGCATAGTTACATAATCACCTAATTTAACAGCTGAATCAGCTAAAGTTAAATTAACTGGTGTTCAATTAGTTAATTCATTATATACAAAATGACCAAAACTACCAGGTACGCTTGTTCAAGGAGTAAACTGTTCTTGATCATTTAAATCAGTAATAGTAATACCATATTTACTTAATTTTGCATTATTAAATTGCAAAGCACCGTTACTAATAGTAATACAATCAGCACTTGCATAATTAGTATAGCCAGCAACATTTTCATTATGACCTAAGCAAGTACTAGCTTCTAAAAAGCTACTTTTAGTTGATGTATAAGATCTACTAGTTAAAAAATTAGTTTTTATAGCAGTTATTTGTATATTAACTACTGGAGTGCTGCTACTAAATTTTGCAGCATCTGCAAAAATAATTACTTCATATCTTATTTCACCAAATGGCTCGCCGCTATTTCTAGTTATAACTTCTCTATTTACAGTTGCTGATAATTTACTAATTTGTTTTCCAACTATTGTTTCTGATATTACAGTACTACTATCATTAGCTTCTACTGCAATACTGTCAAGTACATAACTTGTATCATCATTATCATCAACTTTTGATTCAGATGGAAAAGTAAAAGTAAGCGTATGTTGTCCACCAGTCTGTGGATTATATAGTGGTCAGCCATGATCAAAATCTGTTGGTAAAGTTTTTCAATATACACCCGAAGCAAAAGCTAAAGGCAATCCAATATTAGCAGAATTAATTGTTGCATTACCAGAATTTGTAACTTTAAATGGATATAAATTATTATTAATAGCTTTACCTAAAATAATTTCATCTGTGCCAAGTTTAACATAGCTATTATTAGTAGCTTTAGTTAAACTATCTATTCCAACAGTAAAACCACCAACGATAACATTGTTTGGTTGATCAGCATAAGCAGATAAAACTGTATTATTGCCATTTTTAACTTCAATACCTGCAGTAGTAATTCCTAATGAATTAATATAAGTTGCAGTAACTTTATTTGCAATTATTTCATCACTAATTGGATGTCATATTGGATAACTAGCTGCGCCATCTCATTGATATAAAGTATTTTTAAAATATGCAATTTTATATCTAAATCATTCAGAACTACTATTAATAGTACTTCATTCTATTGGTTGGGCAGCTGATTTAAAGTCTTCTCAACTTGTAGTTGTTGTAAAAGTATCATATAAAGTAAATCAAAATTTGTCATCTGGCCCAATTACTCATTTATGTGCGCCATATCGTGTATCTGTGTCATATTTATGAACATTATTTACTGGATCACCTTCCACATCTATATATCCAGTACAGAATCAAGCATCACCTTTATTTGGATTCTCAGGGATAGTTGAGCTATAATAAGTCGTAGATTTACCTTGTGTAACACTAAATGCTTCATTTAATTCTTGACATAAAACTGGAGTACTTTTATCTATATGTGGATTAGCTTGAGTGCTATCACTATAAGTAGTTACAGTTCTTGTTCAATATTTATATGAAGCATCATAATTATATGGTACTTCACATCATTTTCCATATGTATTATGTGCAGCATCAACCTCATCTTCTGATCCTGTTGGATCTGTTTGAGCTTCTATACTTCAACTTATATATTGAGGTACAGTACTTGTAATATATGGAGCAGGAGTACCATCATCATAATCAGTACCTTTAATTGGTTTAACTTTACCACAATCTGTAAAAGTTATAGATGGACTAGTAGCATTTACTACATATAAATGACCATCACTTGAATTAATATAACCATCACCAATAGCTTGACAAGCAGCTTCATTAGCTTGCATTGTAATAGATTTACCATCATCATAATCAGTGCCCTTAACTGGAGTTTTACCATTTTTAACAACAGCTACAGTTTCTCTATCTAATAAATCAGCAGCTGCTTTATCTGTAGTTTTATATAATTCAATATTTAATCTAGTATGACTTGCAGCTCCTGTTGTAGGAATACCCGTATCATAAAGGGCAGTCCAATCAATTGGATGTTCTGAATCATTATCCCAATATACTTTATAATAGTTAGGAGTACTAGAACCAGCATTTGGAAAAGCAGAAGCACTGCCGCTACCAATTTGTTTACGACCAGCTGGCATAATATGTGAAGGTGAAATAGCATTATTATTATTTACATCAATACTAATTGTATTAGCATCTAATATCATATAGTAGTCAATTGCATCAGCACCAGATTTATTCTTTACTACTACAAATTCTGTAGAATCTTGTAAATGACCATCTACATATAAATCATAAATAATTTTACCTTTTGCAGATAATCTAGGGTTAAATGCTAAACTACTACTATTATCAAGATAATTATCAAAATGATCTGCAGAGCTATGTGTTGTATATTTTGCAGTTACGCTATCTACATGACAATAAACTTTTACACCAGTATCTGAAGCACTTGGTGCAGAATTTACTACTATAAAATTAACTAAATCTTTTCCATAATATACACTAACAGTATGTAAAGTTTGAGTTGCAAAAGCATAACTATCATCATACTCTAAACTATTGTCTGCTGATACTGAATCAAAATCATTAGTAATACTTATAGTATATGGTGAAGTTCCATCTTGTCCTAATGCTTTTACGCCAGTTGAAGTGCCATTAATATATCAATAATCATTAATAATTTCTGGAGTATCACCATCATCACCATCAGAAACAACCATAATGGTTTCTTTATCTAATAATTTAGCAGCTGAATAAGAATTATCACTATAAATTTTAAGTTCAACTTGTGTATTTGGAGTTATATTATAATCACCAGCAACATGTGTTGCAGAAAGATCAACATCAATAAGACCATCACCAGTTGAAGTTTCATCTATAGAACCTTGAATAGGAGTAGCAGTATTGTCTACAATAATTTCATAGTAAAAAGCTTTTATTGGGCTTGTAGTACTACCTTCAATTTTGTCTAAACCAAAACTAAAACCTAATTGTTTATATGGATTATTTGTATCAGTTGTCTTAGCAATATAACTAATATCTTTTTTAATATTATAAATTACTGGACTTACACCATCAGCACCATTTAATTGTTTAACTAATTCAAATTTAGCTTGTGCAACTAAAATAGTTCCTTTATATAAGCTATAGTCAATGCATCCAGTTGCTGTTGCATTAGGCATTGCTGTAACATCTGCAGAAATAGTATAAGTTCCAATTTTTCTTGGGCCACGAATTGTAGTAAAGCCTGTTATATTATAATATAATGTATAGCCTGTACCAGAGCTTGGTATAGTGCTAGAAATAGTAATATCATCTACAGCAATTCTACTAAGATTTTCTAAAAATGTTAAAGTATGCTTAGTAGTTGTTGCTCAATTTGGATCAATTGGATCAATTGGAGCACCTGTATCATCACAAGGAATTGTTACATATTCATTTTCAATATTAATTGTATAAGAAACACCTGGAATACCTTGTGGACCTTCTGCATGAACTTCTGTATCAGTATTTCCAATAAATCAATTTCCTGTTGTAGCATCTATATGAGGTGCAGTACCTTCAATACCTTTACTAGAAACTGTATAAGTTGCTTCACCTCTACTATATTGGTTACTTCCAACTTGTTGGTAAACTGGTGTTGTTCTAGTTCATAAATAAGTACCATCAACATAATTATTTATAACATTAGCTCAAGTATCCCAAGTACTTGGAATTTGTGAGCCTGAATTACTTACTTGATAATCAACATCATTTCTAATTCATTTTTGGAAATCAGATGCAGTAACTGTACCATCTGGTTCAACTTTAAATTTTTCACCAAGTCTAATACCATCAGTACCAACATAAACACCATTTAAATAAATTGGTTCACCTGTTTCAGGATCTATTGCACGTTCACCAGTGTTAGGATCTATTGGATAAGTTTGTGACATGCTTGTAAGACCCTCAGTGTGTAAAGAACTATCAGTTACTTTAAATCCACCAATTTGAACTCTATCATCATCTGAAATTGGGTGTTCTTGTGTACTTCTTCTACCATCAGCTTTAAATATAGTACTGCTTTGACCACCACTAGTTTTTATAATATTAATAAGATCGGCAGTAATTTCATGAGCGTCAATATAATTTGCTGTTAACTTATTAACAATTTCTTCACTAACAACTTGATCAAAACTAATATTTGTAACAGCACCAGCTTCTTTAGTAATTTCATTAATTACATATAAATTATTAGCTTCAAAAATAAGCTCATCATTAGCATCTTGTGGAGTACTACTATGTGAATTTTGATAATAATCTTCTGTACAGAATCAAATATCATCAACTTTTAATTGATCACGCAAACTTCACATAACATTACGGGTGCCTCTAATAGACTTAGTTCTACCTTGTGCTAATACAAAGCATTCATTTAGTTCTTCATTTTTAACACCAACTGAATATGAAATTGTTCCATCATCAAAAGTTGTTTTTGTTCTTTCCCAATAATATTTAGTTTGATCATAAGCTCCTGGAACATTAACCCATAGCTCAGAACTTTCTGCAGGAGCTGTTGAAATAGCTTTATCTTGTTGTGCATATTGTTTTATTACACTAACAATAGTAGCTGGTTGATATAAAGATCAATTTAAATTTGCTGGTAAACTAGCTCAATTTGCTGCAGCATTTACATTGCCATCTCAATATATAGTTGTGTATTTTTTTGATACACTTGGTGAATAATCTATAGCTTCTGGAGTTAAACCTTCTGGGTCAGCACAGAAAACAGTATGTCCATAAGTTTGAACAGCATCTTTTACTAGTAACACTGTTTCTTTATCATATAAAATTGTATTATCTGTATGGTTCTTTAATTCAATTTCAAATTTATCTGTTAATCCACTTGTACTAACTTTATAATTAGAATCTAATGTTACAGTAGTATTATCTTTTTTAATAACTAAATCTACTTCACGATCTTGTTGTGCTAATTGTGCAAGTGTAATAAGTGTTGGAAGATCTTTACCAACTTTCTTATAAGCTTTTATTTCTAATTGTGCTGGAGTAATTGTTTGTCCATCACCAGCTCTACCTATTGCAGAATAGTCTGTTAAAATATAATAATCTACAACATCTTTACCTGTTTTAATTTTTACAATGTCAAAATCAGCCCAAGCTAATTGTTCACCATTTTTATATAATTCATAATGAACTTTACCTTTATCTGCAGTAAGTGAATTTAAATAAGCAGTTTGACTAGAAATAGCTATATTAGAATCAATACTACTTTCAAATGTTACTGCTTCAAGTGAATATAAAATAGTTAAATCTGGTGTACTTACCACTGGGTCTGTTTTTTTGGCAATTTTAAAGTTTTGTTGTTCATTACCAAAATAAACTTTAAAAGTATGAGCAGTTTGATTATGTCAGTCTGAACTTGTATATGAAATAATACCATCTGCATCACAAGGTACAGAATCAAAGTTATTATCTAATACTACTCTATAAATTGCTTCATTATCTTGACCATCATGAATTACATTTGCAGTCTGTCTATCTAATAAGTTAAGATAATTTTCATCTGAATAAGCTTCAATTGTAATTATTTCAGTATTAGCTATAACATTAATACTTAATGGTGCTATAATGTCACTCGCATATTGAGCATTTGCAGTATCACTATTATATCAATATTTTCAATAAACATTATTAGTAACTTCAGAAGGTTCACCAGAACCAGTAGTTGCAAAAGCTTGTGCAGTAATTACAGTTGGATTAAAAGTAACATCATCACTTGCTTTTCTAATAATATTTGTACTTAAATGAATTGTAGTATCAACCGCATCTTCACTTAAATATGAGCACAAAGCTACTGGTGTTGTTTCAATTGTATCATCATTATAAAAAATAACTTCAACATTTCAACAATATCTATTTTCTGCATCTGGAGCCACATAAGTAATAGATCATCCAGCTAAATATGTTGCAGATTCAGGATCATCTAAATCTGCGAATACGAATGGTGGTCTACTATTTGTAGTAGTTCTTGCATAATAATTTCTAATTTCATCAATTCCACGGCCGTCTGCAGACCAATTAGCAATTACAACTGGTGAAGTTTCTTGATGAGTATTATCATCATATTCAATTGATTCACCATTTCATAAGTATGGGTGTTCTTCATCAAAAATTACTTCAGTAGTTGAAGTTTTTCAATAAGCAGTATTAATTTCACCATTATAGATAAATTTTTGAGATGATGGAATATTTTCATAATTATCAGTATTTGATGTATAATAATATTCAACTAATCCATCAATGCCTTTTCCAGGTATACCAGGAACACCTAATGATGTAACAATTGTAGGATTGGTTACAGTTTGTGAAAGATCTGAAAAAATAATTCTTTCAACATTTCAAACATATAAATTATTACCGTCTGGCACAATATATGTTTGACTTCATGGCGAAGCTGGTGTAAACTCTGGAGTTTCATCTGTTGGTGTAGCTAAATATCAATTTTCAATACTTTGAATACCTTTACCATCAACAGCAAAATGACCAAGCAATGCTGGTGCTGTAAATAAACTTCTTGATGTACCAGTAACACTATCATATAGAACAGTTTCTTCACCATTTCACAAATATTGATGAGTTTCATCAAAAGTAATTTGAGAAATATCTTCTTTTCATTTAGTATTAACTTGCTCATTAATTATGAATTTATCTGCTGCAGGAAACTCACTATAGTCTGATTTATTGCAGGCAAAATAATATTCATGAAAACCTGAAATAGTTTCTGTTGCACCTGCTTGTCCAGCACGAAGCTTTGAAATTTCAAATTTAGCTTGAGCAAGTCATGTACTACCTTTATACAATTTATAAGTGATAACTTCTTTATCAGAATTTAATGCTGTAATATATTGTGTAAAATTATTAACTGCTACAACTGGCCATGAATTATATACAGTAAGTTTAGTACTATCATATTCATATACTACTGTTAAAATATTATCATTTACTACTGGAACTGTGTCAGACATTAAAAATTCTTCTTGACTTGTTCCACAAAAAACTTTAATATTATGACTTGTTTGATCAATTCATTGTTGTGGGGTATAACTTGGAGTGCCATCAGCTGCACATGGAATTGAATCAAAATCATTATCTAAAGTAATGGTATAAATGCTTTCACCATCAGCACCAGCAGGACCTTGTGGACCTATGGCACCAGGAGCACCATCAGCACCAGGAGCACCGTCAGCTCCAGGAGCACCATCAGCACCTTTTTCACCTGGATCGCCTTTATCACCCTTATCACCCTTTAATTCAGGAACAGAACCAGGGGTTTTTCATTCAGCTTCTCCACTATTATTAATAAATAATACCTTACCTTTAATTTCCTCAGCATTACCTAAATCAATATCTTTTAAATCAGCAACTTTGCTACCTTTTGGATTTACTAATTTACTATAAATTTTTGGCATTGTTAGTCTCCTTACCTATTAAGCTTATATGTATCAGTTACTTCTATTTGAAATAAATCAAGTGTTTGAGTAGCAATAGTTCAATTTGGGCTGTAAACATAATAACTATGGCCATCTAAAGTAATTGAAATTCCAGGAATTACTTCTAAATCTTCAGGCATATTGCTTTCTGGAGTATATGTAGAATAACTTTCTGGAACTACTCAGAATGTATATTTATTAGTTGGAGTAGTCATTTGAATGCCTTCTGCTGGTCAGCTTTGAACACGAGTAAACTTTGTATTATCTAAAACATCAGCAGCGGTAAATGTAGTTGCTGCCAAATTACCATAATAACAAGGATAGCCAACTAAAATTTCTACATCTTTTGTTATTTTATCTACTAAATATTGACTTGCTGGTGTTACTTCTAATGCATAGAATTGATCTTCAATAGTAGACATTTCTAAACTAGCTGTATATGGGGATGCACTTCAATCAATAGCATTTTGATCAACAAGATAAGCACCAGTATTTTTTAATTTTATTTTTATTATATATTTATCATTTTCATCTTTTTTTACATTAGCTATTCTATTAACTGTAAAAGAAAAATTAATATTAACTGTTTCTCCAGGAACTACTGAAGTTGGACTTACTATAAAACTGGTAATTTCTGGCTTGTTTGCTTCTGCCTCTTCTTTTTGTCATTTTTGAAAAGCCCAATTAATAGCATTAATTTGTTCTTCTGTTAATGTTTGAATTTTATATGTTGTTCCATCAATGATTAAGCCTTCAATTTCTGGAGCACTTCCAGAAATTTCTTCTGGAACAGAAACTGTTGATTTTGTTTCTTTTAAATATTCAACATTTTTTTCAATAGCTACAACATCCTTATTTTCAATTCTATTGTTAGTTCTATTAAAGTCTTGTCATTCTTTTTCTTCTGGCATAGTTCTATCTCCTTTATCATAGAAGTTTAATTTGTCATATAATTTAGCAAATAAAAAAGACTGTATTATACAGTCTTTAATTTTCCTTCTTCATCGTAAATATCTGCATCAGTTAATTTAGGCTTTTTTAAATCAACATCTGGAAAATCTTGTAAGAAAATTTTTGCATCAGCTTTACATAACAAATGAATAAATCTATAACATAGTCCTGTTTTTTTATCTTCTAAAATTGGTGAAGCATAATCTGAAACAAAATCAGCCTCTGATAAATCAAAAAATGCTGTTGCTTCTGGGTCAGTTGCATAAACTTTTGTTAAACAAATTTCGTCATAATAAGGTAAAAATAATTTATAGATAGTTGCACCACCACAAATATAAACTATATATTGTGTTGACATTATTTGAACAAAATTTAATAAAGCATCAAACTCTTTAAAAGTAATTGCACCTTCTAAACAATTTGGTGAAGTTGCTTGATCCCATAAAACTACGTTAATTCTATTTGGTAAAGGTCTTTTTGGTAATGACATATAAGTATTATAACCAAATACACAGATACAACCTGTAGTATGTTCTTTAAAATACTTCATATCATCTTCTATATTAAATAAAAGTCCGTTTTTCTTACCAATTCCCCAGTCTCTTGCACAACAAACAATACCAGTAATCATTTATTTCTCCTCATTTAATATAGTTTTGCCAGTCTTTTTAGACTTTTTATCAACTATTTTATCTTCAATAGCTTTTTGATCATCAAAATATTGTTGAATATACTTATTTCTTGCCTTAGTATCAGCCTTAATATCAGCTAACTTTTCTTTTTGTAGCTCAACTAAACACATAACTGAGTAATTAGCTAAGTCAATAAATGTATCTTCAATAGATTCAAAGTCATTTTTACCACCAGTTACTAAATTTATAGCTCTATTTAGCTTGTCTGATAGTCTTGTAAGCCCTGAAATTGGACCTAACTTTGCCCAAGTTTCACCAAAGCTGTCTCCATAATTAGCATTTTTCTTTTCATATAAATCAAACATTTCATCTAAAATATAAGCAAATATAATAAGATTATCTTTAACACTTCTATCTGGAGCATCTAAAAGTTTTTTAATTTCATAAATATCCATATTAATTTCCTCTCTTAGCTAATTTCATTAAATTTGTAATTAAAGCAAGTCTTGTTAATAGTCCAACACCGCCAGGAACTGGAGTTTTTTCGCAAACTGTAACAGCTTCACAATCACCACAAAGCTTGCCTTCATCATTTCTATTCATACCAACATCTACTATAAATGGAGTTGCATAAATAATTTTATCTGGACCTTGATAAGCACCTCCACCACCATTTGAAGTTTCAAAAAAGATAGTTGTTATTTGTCTATCAAGTTCTAGGTCTTCATTTACAATAGTATTTCTATGACCAGTAGCTACAACAACTAAGTCAGCTTTCTTTAAAAGCTCTTGTTTATGCTCAACTGAAGTTTTACTGTGAATAACAGAAACATTACAGCTTCTATCTAATAATAATCTTGCAATTGGTCTACCAACAATATTTGAACGACCAATAACTACTGCATTTTTATCAACAAAATTATAATTATTGTATTCTAAATAATCAATAATTCCTTGTGGAGTTCCTGGATTAACATAAGCTAATTTTGAAAAACCATCAACATCTTTTTCTGGGCTAATAGCTTCAATTACTTTTTGCTCAGAAATATGTTTTGGAAGTGGAAGTTGAACAATTAAACCTGTAACTTCTTTATCTGCATTTAGACAGTCAATTAAATTTAATAAATAATGCTCATCAACATCTTCAGCTAATTTAATTAGCTCTACCTTAATACCCACTTCATCGCAGTCTTTTAACTTACCTTTAATATAAGCATTACTTGCAGGGTTATCACCAATTTGTATAATTACAAGCTTTAAATTAGAAAAAGCTTTAACTTCTTCTTTAATTTCTTCTTTTCTTTTAGCTACATATTCTTTAATTGAAATCATATAACACCTCTTAATTAAATTTATCTAAACAACGTGGCTCTTTTGGCAAACCAGGCATCAATAATAAAGCACCAGAAAGTGGAACAATTAAGCCAGCACCCGCATATAATCTTACTTCTCTAATATGAATAGTAAAATCTGTTGGAGCTCCTAAAATTTTTGGGTCATCTGTTAATGAATTTGGAGTCTTAGAAATGCAAACAGGTAAACCGCCATAGCCCATATCTTCATATTGTTTAATTTGTTTAAGAGCTAAATCTGTATATTCTACACCAGAAGCACCATAAATTTCTTTACAGATTTTATCTATCTTAGTTAAAATTGGTGTATCAAAGCTATAAAGCGGTTCAAAACCACCAAAGCAAGCTATGTGTTTAGTATCTAAATTAATTGCAGTCATTACTTGATTGGCTAAATCAACAGCACCTTCACTGCCATCTAAGGCAGCTCTATTTAAAGCATACCAAATCTTATCATTTAATAATAATTCACACAAAGTTTCTTGTTCTTTACCTGTATCATTTGGAAATCTATTAATAGCTACAATTACTGGAACACCATATGTACACATATTTTCATAATGTTTTTTTAGATTACAATAACCAGCTTTTAATGCCTCAATATTTTCTTTATCTAAGTCCTCAAATTTAACACCACCATGAAGTTTAAGTGCTCTAATTGTTGCAACTAAAACAATAGCATCTGGTGATAAATTACCAAGTTGACACTTAATATCTAAGAATTTTTCAGCGCCTAAATCACCACCAAAGCCTGCTTCAGTAACAACTACATCAGCCATTTTTAAAGCCATCTTGGTAGCATTAATTGAGTTAACTCCAATTGAAATATTAGCAAATGGGCCACAATGAACTAATACTGGGTTTTCTTCAAGTGTTTGAACAATATTAGGATTCATTGTATTTTTCATCATTTTAAGAATAGCTTTACCACAATTAAATTGACCAAAATAAACAGGCTCATCATTATAAGTATAAGCAACTATAATTTTGTTAACTCTATCAATAAATTCTTCTTCAGATTGTGAAATTGTTAAAATAGTCATTAATTCACTTGCAACTGTAATAACAAATTCATTATGATGCGGAGTAGCTTTTTTATCATCTTGTGCTACTGTAACACTTCTTAAAGCTCTATCATTAATATCTAAAGCTCGTGTCCAAACAATTCTATTTGGGTCAATATTTAATTCATTTCCTTGATAAATATGATTATCAATAATTGCTGCCATTAAATTAATTGTAGAAGTTAGTGCATGAAAGTCGCCAGTAAAATGAAGATTAATATCATCACTTGGAACAATTGTAGATTTTAAAGCACCAACTGCACCACCTTTAATTCCCCAAACTGGGCCTAAGCTTGGCTCACGTAAACAAGCAAGTGAATTGACACCAATTCTACGTAAGCCATCATGTAAACCAATAGTAGTTGTTGTTTTTCCTTCACCAGCTTTTGTTGGTGTAATAGCAGTAACTAAAACAAGCTTACCATCTGGTCTATCTTTTAAAACGTCTTTATATTTTAAATCTATCTTAGCTTTATCCCAGCCATAAGGAATAACATATTCTTCTGGAATATTAAGCTCTTTTGCTAATTCTAATATATTTTTCATTAATTACCTCTATATTAATCAATCAAACCTAAATATCTTTCAATATCTTCTTCAGATGAGTCATAATTAAATAATAATTCATCTAAGCCATACCTTTTAGCAATATCTTTTACTGAAGCCAAAGTAGCAAATATATCTATAAATTTTTGAGTTTTAACATCAAATTTGCCTACTTGGCCTGAATAATAATTATAAGCTAAAAGATTTTGTGCAATATGCGCTTTATTAAAAATTGGATTATTATTTTTAACATCATAAAGAATGCCATTTTTATCAACTATATCTACATCATCGGGGTCACCATTACCAGTATGAAAATAAGCTGAATTATCTTTATACCATTTCATACCAAGCTCTTTTCCTTCAGGAGAATCTTTAACTTCAGCTTCTTCTAAAAAAGCTCTCCCAAACATTGTAAAAATTCGATGAAAAATACCTTTTGATGTATAACCAAATAAACCAATAGTTCCTTCAATATGTGCTAAATAATATAAAAATCCATACCACTCTAAAAATAATTGTGGATCATTTTTTATTTCTTGCTCATGTTGCTTAAAATCACATACATTTGCTAAAATTGTTTGCCATTTTACTGCATTACCATATTTTTGTCTATAATAATTAAAAATAGCATTACGATCTTCTTGAGTAAAAATAGTACTCACTATTCAGCCACCTCAAACTTTTCTTTATTAATAATTTTTTTCTAATCTTTCTTTATTTTTATTATACCAAGAAACAAACGCATCTAAACTATCTGATTTATCTAATTGAGTAAGAAGAGTAACTAAAAGTTTTTCCGAATCTTTATGCATAGCTCTTTTGCCTTCACAGTTTTTCTTCCAATAATCAAGAGGTGTATGAACTGTCCAAGCTTCTTTAGAGTAGGCTTTTCCTGCCCCTACAAAATCACAAAGCATTTCAATAACTCTATCATATGGCATTTTAACACATCTACAAACAATAGTAAAGGTTCCATCTCCATTAGGTTTTGCTTCATTAAAATCAGTCCAGTACTCCCAATGATGCTGATTTCTAGCTTTATGATAAATCCAAGATGGAGAATAGCCTAATTCATCTCTTGCATTATCATGTGGACTTCTTTTACCATCTGCATATTTATAGATTTCAAATTCTTCTGGTGTAAACTTACTTAAATCATGTGCATCACCAAGCTCAGAAATTCCCATTTGATAGCATAAATCTTTAACAACTGTAATATGATCTAAAATAGTTTCTACATGTAAGTCTCTTTTTTCTTTATCTGTCATTTTATTTAAGTTCCTCTACAACTCTATACATTAATGTTTTTAAATCTGTATCATAATATTTATTTAACATTTTTAGCCTGATTTTTATATAATTATTTTTTATTGCAAAGTCAGGCATACCTATTAAAATTTTGTTAATATTTTCTTTTGTTAGGAATTCACCAAGTTCTATATTTGTCGTTAATGCTGGATGTTCTTCAGTTCTAGGAATCCAAAATATAACTTTATCTGACATGTGAATTGCTTTTTGTTCCCACTCAGTTTGTTTTTCTAAATAAAGTGGGTCTGAAGTATTATAATAAGGATTTGTTGGATTAAATACAACTCCATCAAAACCCGCTTTTTCTAAATATTCAATAGCTTCATTTCGCCAGTCTTCATCATAGTTTTTTCTTGGACATGGCCCAGCTAAAAATATAACTGTATTAGGCTTTTCTATAAACAAATCAAAAGCTGGGTCGCCAACTTTTCTAGTTTTTTCGTCTGCTGGGTTAATTACTTTAAACATAATTTCTCCTTACACCGCAACAGGAATTTTTTCTTCTAATTTAGTTGATTGATAATTATCAAGTCTAAAATCATCAATGGTAAAATCTTCTAAATTTTTAACTTCAGGATTAATCCATAGAGTTGGAGCATCATATTCTGGATTTTCTAATAGCTTTTTACAAGCTTCAATATGTCTATCATAAATATGTAAATTATTAACATAATGATTTAAAATTCCTGGCTTTAAGCCACAAACTTGTGCAATCATATGAACCAATAAAGCATATTCAATAGTATCAAAACCACCAGAAGCAGCTGCTGCAAGTGTATCGCCTGAACGTTGAATTAATGTACAATTTAATCGCCCATTTTCTACGTCCCATAGTGTTTCATATACACATGGCATTAAAGTTTTATTCATTTCTTTTAAGTCTCTTGGGTTCCACATTGTAACTATCATACGTCTATTCATAGGATTATTCTTTAAATTATATATTAAAGCTTCAACTTGATCCATATTATCACCTTCTGGTAAATCATATTTTTGAGCAAGTTGATATCCATAAGTTTTTCCAATAGTTCCATCTTCTAATGTCCATGCATCCCAAATTTTTGCGCCTAATTCAGCAGTAACATTTGACTTTTTACACCACATCCAAATAACTTCTTTAACTGCAGTTTTAAATGGTTGAGTTCTTAGAGTTAAAATTGGAAATTCTTTTGATAAATCATAACTTCTCATTGCACCAAAAATTTTAATTGTGTGCGCAGGAGTTCTTACTTCATTACCATTTTCATCTGTATCTATCCAAACAGGTCTTACTTTATAATCTTTATCATTAAAACCTTCTGTTAAAAGTTTATTAATTTCTTCTTTAAAATATTGGTCAGCTCTACTCATTATCAAGTTCCTTTCTAATATCTTCTAGTATATCTTCAACTAATTTTCTTGTATTTGCGTGTAAAACCATATCTTTATGTTGATTATACCAACTAAAGATTTCATCTAATTTATTTATTTTATGACTAAATGACCACCAATCACAAATCATTTCAACCACATATTCATAAGGCATTTCCAATGCTTCTTCTGGTTCATCATCATGTTTTAAAACCCAATATTGCCAATGATGTGGATTTTCATGTATATGATGAAGCCAAGCATAATTAAAATCTGATTCAACTTTTTCAGTCTTTTCTTTACCATAAAAATATTTATCATAGGCATCATATTCTTCATCTGAATACTTTGATGCATCATGTTGCATAATTTGTTTTTCAAAATTGCCTTTAATAATTTTATGTTTCTTTAGCCATTCATAAGCTTTTCTAACGTTTTCTCTGTGTTCTGTAATATATTCTGTATAAGCTTTACTCATTATTTTTTCTCCTCAAACATATTATCATCTTCTAATAATGCACGCAATAATAATAAGTAATTAATATTATCTTTAATCTTTTCTTCCCAAAGTTCTTTAGAATATTTCTTTTCACTTGCAACCATATCAGCTAAACTCTTAATATGCTTGAACATAAACATATATAAAGTTCTTTCTGGAGTTAATTTTGTTAACTCATTGCCTTCTTTAAAGAATGATAATCTGTCTGCATCAAGATTATATTCATTTTGCTTAACTGTCAGAGTTTTTTTACACAATTCTAAAGTTTCATCAACTATTTTATTAAAATCTGTTGTTTTCATTATTAATCACCTAATTCATCTAAATTTTTATCATGTATTTTTTGAAAAACTAAATAAACAATGTCTGGTTCAACTAAAATATTATAAGTTCCAAGACCAATAAATTTATCTTTTTCTAATTCTAAACTATAACATTGGCCATAGTCATCTAAATAAACATCATATGTTTTACCAAATATTTCTATCTCACCAACTTTAGAAAAATATTTATTACCTTTTACATGTTTTGATTTAACTTGCTTCATTTTTGGAAAATCTTCATAAGCTAAATAAGTTTGCATTGTACTATCAATTGCAGCATAAACACCATGTAAAAATGCTTTCCAATAACCTTTTCTACTTGGATCAGACTTAATCATTCGTTTAACATAATCTAATCTGTCATCATAATCTCGTTTTAAATCATTAAGAGTTAATTTCATTTTTGACTCCTTTTTATATTTCATACATATTATTATACAATAAAAAAGCCGATAATTTTAAATTATCAGCTTTATTTTTTTAAATCTTTACTATCAATTAAATCTCTTACTGGGTCTTTTACTAATTTTAAAATACCAGATTTAACAATAGCATTTAAGTTAATTGGATAAAAATTTGTATATTCACAACATAAGTTTAATTCTGGAATTCCAGCAGCAATTGTTCTTTCTAAATGTCTTTTTATAATTGCATCATAAGATAAACCAGTAAAATCTAATTTTTCATATGGATGACAATGACCATGAATATTTAAAACATATGGTGAAATTTCTGGAATATGAGTTAATCTTATTTTGTTAGAAATAGTTAATTCACCGTCATAAACTTCATCAAATAACTTGTTATCTTCAATTCTAGTTGAAAAACCTTTTTGTAAATCACCAAAAACAACATTAGCAAGTGTTAATTTTGAACTATCAAAGCATTTTATTTCTTCTCTAACACGTTCATAGTTAGATTTACCTTTATCGTGGTTTCCTAAAATTAAAACTTTATAACCACGAATTTTTTTAATATATTCGATATCACCAATATCACCTAAGAAAATAATAGTATCATATTTTCCAACTTTACTATTAATTCTTCTTACTTGTTCATCTGGTGTCATATCTCCACGAATTTCGAATAAGTCTGGTTCACCAAAATGTGGATCAGAGTATAACCAGATGCTTGAACTGTCTGTTCTTTTCCAAGTTTTTTCAAAAATATCATATAAAACTTTTGACATTTTGGTTCACATCCTTTCTTATTATATTATACAATTAATTTTCTTTTTTTGATAATAATTTTTTTAAAATTTCTTTGACTTCTTTATATTTTGTATATTCACCAATTCTAATAGCTTCTTCTTCAGCAACATCTAACAAATACTTAATAGCTTTCTTTTCTTCTTCAGTTAACATTATTTCCCTCTAATCTATAATTTTATAATCATATTGTTCTAATATTGGCAATAACCAATCTGCAACTTGTTCAACAGCACTTGTATCATTTTTAAGAAGTGCTAAATTAAGTCTAAATTCTATAATAAAATCATCTTCATTACTTGATAAAGAAATTTTTAAATGATCAAAATTTGGATATTGATCTAATATAAATTTAGTATTTGGATATTTATCAATATCTTCTAATTCTTCAAAAGCTCTTTTTTTATAACAGCTGTTTGGCACTGTCTTATCAAGTACTTTTTGTATTCTATCGATTAATTCTTGTCTTTCCATATAATTTACCTAAATTGTAATTTTATAAGTATCTAACTTTACACCAAGTTTAGATAAAAGCTCTTTATAATCTTCATCTCTTGCTTCTTCAGTATCATAAAAGATTTGACTTGTTTCACCATTATCATAATGAAAAGCAATAGTATATGATTCTCTTGCCATTGGTTTACCATCAGCATCAACAGGTTTTCTTTGATGATTTTTAAACTTAACATATCTTTTGCTTACATATAAAAGTTTATCTGCAAAAATTATTTGTCCTGAAAATCCAATTACTGTCATAATTATTCTCCTGTTGTAGTTGTGCTTGTCAATTTTGTTTTAATATCTTTTGGACAAGTTGCAGTAGTTAAAGTTGAATCACTTATGCATTTAGGTTGCATTTTTGGGCACCAAGTACAAGGTGAGTCACCAACTTGAATTCCAAGTGGATTAAATTTTGGATTACTTGGACAAGTTTCACAGTCAAGATCTGCCCAACCTTCATTTATTTTAATAGTATTTGGCCATTTAAAATCATCAAAATCTTTTGGAACATTTGTTGGTTCTCTTAATCCTTTTGATCTTTTAGCACCTTCTGGCCAATATGATTCTGGTTTAGAAAAATATTTACATGCTGCCTCTACGTCAAAAGGACTTGGTTCAGATTTTTCATAAAACATCTCTTGAATTTTTTTATTTAAAGCTTCAAATTCATCTTTAAATTTACAAACTTCATTATGTTTGCAACTATCACATTTAATTACTTTGCTCATTTTTATTCTCCTTAATTGTTGATGTATAAATAATTGGTTCTTGAACATTATTATTAATAAGTTTAAAATTATTATTTTCTTGTTCTTCTAATATAATAATATTAACTTTTCCTGAAACTACTGTACAAGCATCAATTGCAATTAAATTTTTTCCAATATAAGGTGTATAATTTGGAATTTCTTTTCAACCCATACCTGTATCTATAAGATGTTCTTTAGTTTCATAGTGCAAATGAAAATCACTTGCATGTCAATGACCACAAACTAAAATTTTATTATTTTTGATTTCTTCATCAAATAAACCAGCATCAAATAATTTCCAAGGACAGCCCCAAGTTGCTTCTTCAAAAGCTTTTTTATCAGCATGTCTCCAGTCTGGTAAATAAGATAAGTCTGCATAAATTGGTCTAAATAAATCTGGATTTGCTCCTAAATTGACAGGAATAAAAGCATGAGTAAGAATATAATTACCAAGTTCATAATAATCTACCCATTCATCTCCAAACATCCAATCTAAACATTCTTTTGTTATTTTACTGTCATAACTTATTTTTAAACGTTTCTTAATATCGTCTCAGCCATTTGGTTCAGCATATAAAAAGTATTTTAAAGAAAAGTTATCATACCAAAAGTTATTTAACTGTAATAAAGAAACAAGTGTTCCATTAGAAATATCATGATCATAAAAATCTTTTCTTTTTACTAAAGACCTTAATAAATATTCATGATTGCCTCTAATTAAAATTCTTCTTTCTTTTGGAAGTGATCTTAAAAATTCATACATTTTTAAAGTATCATCACCACGGTCAAAAATATCGCCAAGAATAATTAGAATATGATCTGGATTATTTATATCTCAGCCGTTTTCTTCTAATGCATCATTATATATAGAAAAGAAACTATGAATATCGCTTGAAATAAAATATTTTTTCATAGCTCTAGTCTTCAGCTACTTTAACTACTTCTGCCTTCTTTGCTCTTTTATGTTTCTTAGCATAACGTTCGCATACTTTTCTTAAAGCAGGCGACATCAAAGACCATTCTTTAGAAGTTATTTTGCCATCAACATATGCTTGGCCAACAGCTTCTTCACTGACATTACTTGTAGTTAACTTAGTTCTTTGCTTTCTATATTTTTTAACAGGCTTTGGAACTGCTTCTACTGGCTCATTAGAACTTAATTCATTTGTTGTAGCAGTAGAATTCTTTTCCATTTCAATATCTTGTTCTGTTTTAGTTCTTGTATCTTCACTCATTATTGTGCCTCACTAAATGTAGATATATCTAAACCTTTTTCAACACTATCAGCAGTTGCTTTAAAGCTTTCTAATAATTTTACTAATAATTCTAAATCAATTCCATCAACTTTTAACTTAGCATTTCCTTTACTTTGATTAGCATCTTCTAAATCTAATAAAAGATTTGCAGCAGCCTTTAAAGTTTCAACATCTTCTTGTTTAAATTGAACAGTTAAAATTCTTTCCATAAATATCTCCTCTAAAATTGTTTCTAAATTATTATACAATAATAAATACTAAAAAATACTAAATAAATTAAAATATTTATAATTATAGATTTATATTATATATTTATTATTATACTAATATATTATACAATATTTTTGTTTAAAAAATTTTTCTGAAAAAATATTTAAATTTATTGTATAATAATATGAATAGATGGAGGTATCTATGAAGAAAGACAAAACTTTATATACCGAAGATAGTATAAAAACTTTAAGTCCAAGAGACTTTACTAGGCTTCGTCCAGCAACTTATCTTGGCTCTAATGAGTATTCTACTCAATTAGTTAAAGAAGTTTTTGCTAATGCTTTAGATGAGCATATAATTGGTCATGGTAAAGAAATAGATGTAAGTATCTGTGAAGAAAACGGAGTTTGCAACTGTTCTGTTCAAGATCATGGACAAGGTTTTCCTATCAATGTAGATAAAGATGGCGAAACTATTTTGCAAGCTGCATTTGACCGTTTTAATACTTCTGGTAAGTATGATGATGACGGAGTTTATGGCGGTGCAAGCCTTGGTCTAAATGGTATTGGAGCTAAGCTTACAAATTTCCTTTCTACAAAATTATTAGTTCGTTCATCTGACGGTAAAAATTTTGAAGAATTAATATTTGAAGATGGTATTTTTAAATCTCGTGAAACAGGCAAAGATACTTATAATGAAGGCTCAGGAACTTTAGTTATTTGGGAACCAGACCCTCAATTCTTTCAAAATTATAGAGTAAATATCAATGAATTAAAGAAACTTTTTGAAGATATTGCTGCTCTTTGCCCTGAGTTAACTATTAATTTTATTGTAAATTATGATACGTTTGTTTATCATTCTAAAAATGGACTTGCAGATTTATTTGATAAGAAAGTTTCTAAGAAAGAAATTTTAAATAAAAGATTTACTGCTAAGAAATCTACAGAAAATGAACTTATTGATATTGCAATGACTTATACTTCAGACTATTCTGAAACAATTATTCCATATGTTAATTATGGTTTAACTGAAGCCGGAGCTCATATTGCAGCAGTTAAGTATGGTCTAACTCGTCAAATTAATAGATATGCTTCTGCAAATGGTCTATTAAAGAAAAATGATGATCCATTAACTCAAGTTGAGCTTTCTGAAGGCTTAGTACTTGCATTTAATGTTAAAGCTAAGAATGTTAAGTATGATTCACAAACAAAAGTTAGAATTGTTGACTTAGATAAAACTTTAATTAATGATGTTATTAATAATGAATTTGTTGATTGGCTAAACAATAATCCAAAAGATGTTAAAACTATTGTTAATAAAGCTTTAACTGCAAGAAAAGCTCGTGAAGCCGCACAAAAAGCCAAAGATAATATCAGAAATACTGGTGCTAAAAATAAAAAATTTATATCACTTCCAACAAAATTAGTTGATGCTTATTCTAAAAATCGTAATGAATGTGAATTATTTATTACAGAAGGAGATAGTGCTGCTAATGGTCTTATTGCTAAGCGTGATGGTAAAACTCAAGCGGTATTTCCAATTAGAGGTAAAGTATTGTCTTGCAGAAAAGCTGCAGTAGAAAAAATTTATGGTAATCAAGAAATTTCTAATATTGTAAAAGCTATTGGGTTAGACATTGATAAAACAACAGGTAAGCTTATTTATGATGAAAAGAAATTAAGATATGGTAAAATTATTTTAGCAGCTGATGCTGATGCTGATGGCTATGATATTAGACTATTATTAATAAATATGTTTTGGTGGCTATGCCCAGAATTAATAATTAACGGTCATATTTATGTAGCAATTCCACCTCTATTTAGAATTACAACAAAAAAGAATGAATATATATATTTAGTAGACCAGAAAGCTTTAAATAATTATAAAAAAACACATAAAGAACAGTTTATAATTAATAGAAACAAAGGTTTAGGCGAAAGTTCTAGTGAAGAATTAGCTCAATATTTATTAAGACCTGATACACGTACTGTGCACCAATTACTAATTAATGATATTGAAGAAACTGATAATTTATTAGAAATATTTATGGGAACTAAAATAGATTCAAGACGCGACTATCTATTAGCAAATGCTAATAGTATACCTATTAATATTGAATAATACTGTCAGTTCAGCTAGACACTGTTTTTAAAAGGGTCAGCCGAAAATCTGCTAAATTAAATGTAGTTATTAAGGAGATTTTTAAAATGACATTCAAAGAATTACATGAAGCTTATGCTAGAGAAGAAGCAATTTGCGGTATTTACCAAATTAAAAATTTAGTAAATAATAAACTTTATATTGGCAGATCTACTAATATTAAAAAAAGATGAGCACAACATTGTTCAGAGTCTTCTTGAAAGAAAGAACCAAATAAGCCGTTATACAAAGCATTTCAATTATATGGTGTTGAAAATTTTGAATTTACTATCATAGAAATATGTGATAAAAAAGATTTAGGCTTATTTGAAAAATATTGAATTACTAAACTTAATACCCAAAACAGAGATATCGGTTATAATATTACTGATGGTGGTGATAATGATGGTTTTAGCGGAGATGATAAACATCCAAATCATAAATTAACTATAGAAGATATTATTGATATTAGAACAAGATATGCTAATCATGAGCGTCGTTATGAGGTAGAAGAACTATATAAAGATAAAATAGGTCCATCTGGCTTTAAAAAAATTTGACAAGGTCATACTTGAAGCGACATAATGCCAGAAGTTTATACAGAAGAAAATAAAAACTTTCATAAAAATAATACTGGCTGTAAAGGTTCTAAGAATGGTAGAGCCATTTTAGATGAAAGTATGGTAAAAGATATAAGATTGAGACGAAAAAATGGCGAAAACTGACAAACAGTTTATGAGACTTTTTATAGACAAATAGGACTGAAAAAAAGTACTTTTAGAAATGTTTGATTAGGCCATGAATGACCTAATATACAAGTATAATTACAGGAGGAAATAATGTCAATTAACATTTTAGACGAATTAAAAACAGATTTTCTTGTTTATGCTCAAGAAGTTAATAATAATCGTGCCTTTCCAGATGCTCGTGATGGATTAAAGCCGGCACAAAGAGCTGCTCTATATACAATGTTTAGAAAAGGATTTACCGCTGATAAGCCACATGTAAAGTCTGCAAAAATTACAGGTGCTGTTATTGGTGAATTATGGCCACATGGTGATAGTTCTGCATATGAAGCACTTGTTCGTATGTCACAAGAATGGCTAAATAATATTCCTGAAGTTGACTTTCACGGCGCAAATGGTTCACTTTTAGGTGGGCCAGAAGCAGCAAGTTCGAGATATACTGAATGTCGTCTATCAAAAGCTGCAGAAGATGGCTTATTTAAAAACATAAAGAAAAATGTAATTGATATGATTCCTAATTTTTCAGAAGATGACGAATGGCCGTCAGTATTTCCTGCTATTTTTCCAAGATTATTTGTTAATGGTAGTCAAGGAATTGGTTATACTATTGCACAAGAATGGGAACCTGGCAACTTAAATGAGTTTGTAAGTAAAGTTAAACAATATATTTCTAAAAAGAAAATTACTTTCACTGATATTTATCCTGATTTTCCAACTGGTGGTATCATTATAAATAAAAAAGACCTGTCTGAAATCTATAAAACAGGTCGTGGTAAAGTAATTTTAAGAGGAAAAACTGAAATTTTAGGCAAATATATTAACATTTATGAGCTTCCTTATCAAGTTTATGCCGAACCTTTTATTCAAAAAATTAAAGATTTAGTTAATGCTGGAACTTTAACAGGTATTGAAGATATTTGCAATAAATCTGATGATAATGGTTTATTTATTGAGATAGAATGTTCAGTTGAACCTAAATTAGTTTTAAGTAAATTATACAAATTAACTGATTTACAAGTAGTTTTTAATGCAAATCAAATGGCACTTGTTGATGGTGTTCCACAAATGTTAACTTTGCAAGATTATATTAAAGTTTATGTTGAACATAATATTAAATGTTTAGTTCGTGAATATACTTTTGATAAAGAAAAAGCTGAAAACAGACTTGAAATTGTTAATGGTTTGCTTACTGCTTTGTCTATTATTGATGATGTTATTAAAGTAATTAAATCTTCTAAATCTGCTGAGCTTGCAAAAGAAAAATTAATTTCTAAGTTTACTTTTACAGAAAACCAAGCTAAAGCAATTATTGATATGAGACTTGGAAAACTTGCAAATCTTGAGCAACAAGAATTAGTTAATGAACAAAAAGATTTAAATAACTTAATTATTAACTGCAAATTAATTTTAAGTTCAGAAGAATTACAACAAAAAGAATTCTTAAAAAGATTAAATGATTTTGCTAAAAAGTTTGGCTGGGAACGTAGAACAGAAGTTATTGATGTTGACTTAGAAGAAGAAAAACAAACATTAAAACAAGAAAAACAAGAAGAAAAATTTATTATTATTCTTGATAATGAAGGCAAAATTAGAAAAATTTCTTCTCAAATCTTTAATAGAAATAAATTAAATAATACTGATATTAAGTTTATTGAAATAAATAAAAAAGATAGATTTGTTTTAATTTCAAATAAAGGCACAATGTATAAATGTGAAGAAAAAACATTAAATACAAATGTAAAACAAAATCTATCAGGAACTTTATTTAATTGTTTAGAAAAGAACGAAAAGATTATAAATATTTTCACAGGACTTGAAGATAAAGATTATTTATTCTTTATTACAAAATGTGGTCTTGCAAAGAAAATTGAAGCAAATATTGTATTTGGTTTAACAAAACTTGCAGGTGCACCTGTGATGAAAGTAAATGATAAAGATGAAATTATCTATTGTGAAAATGTTGACGATGAAACAAGTATTAAAGCAGTTTACAATAAGAAAAATAAACTTATTAATGTTAAAGATTTTATTACAAAAGGTCGAACTGCCGGCGGTGTAGTCGCAATTAAGACAAAACCTAATACTTATATAGAAATTAAATAAAAATGCGAAATTGAGCAAATTTTGAGCTTAAAATTGCAAATTAAAAAGAGACAGATTATTCTGTCTCTATTTTTTTATTCTTTATCTAATAAATCAACCAAGATATGTCTAAAAGCTCTAAAGTTTTCTCTACAAGCTATTAATAAAATTTCATCATCTTGTAATTCATTTATAGCTTTTCGTACACAATTTTCCCAGCCAAAAATATATTCAAAATTACTGTGATCTTCTGGTAAAAAATCTTTATAAAAATCTAAATCTTTTTCTACAGTAATTTCTTTCGGATCAGTTATATAAACATGTTCACAACTTGCTAAAGTTGGTAATTGACGTCGCCTATAATTTATTATAGATTGATTAATGTCTGGTCAAAAAATAGGTACATATATTACTCTAAATTTTTTATTTAATGGCTTATAGCATTCACATAAATGTCGTATTCCACTTCAACAAGTATCAATTATAATTTTATTATTTAAAAAATCTTCATAACGGCCACGAATATAGAAATTTGGAATTTCTTCTTCTGGAATAGTATATTCACCTAATTTTTGTAATATTGCTTTTGCGAGTGATCAGTTTCTTAATTGACTTTTATTATAATTTCTAAAGCTTTCTACATTTTCAAAAATATCTGTATAATTAAATTCTGTGCAGGTTGAAGGTACAAAACGTATTGGAGCTAATCCAAGTACTTTATCCTTACATCTTTGATAAAATGCTGTATCATTATTAAAATGAGCAGTTAAATTTTGTGAAAAGAAAGTTAAACCTGTAATATCTAATTGTATATAATCAATAAAAAGATTATTATTAAAATAAGTAGTTAATTCAGCTGCTAATTCAATAATTACATAATCTATAGAATTTGCCCCACATAGACCATTTAATAACTTTAAAAGCATTGCTTTTGAGAAAGATGTAGCTAAAAAATCTTTTTGAACAGTTCTATCATTTATAAATATACCATTTGTACACAGTAATAAACAACTTTTTCCTTTAGCTCGTAAATACTGATAAAGTATTTCACAGGTACAAGTTTTTCCAAAGCTGCCAGTTATACCAATCTTTTTAATTGTTTTTAGGTCTGGTTGATGTCATGCTGGGTTATTAAGAACTGTATGGGTATTTTCATCTCAAATAGTATATTCATATAGCAAAGAATCACTTTCTTCAGCTGTAATATAACCATCTAATAATAATTTTTGTACTTGATCAATAGTCATAATTTTATTTTCTCCTTTAGACACTTAAAATAAAACTAAAGTTTTATATTCCATATAATTTAGCAAAAAATAAATAAATAAAAAGAGACAGATTATTCTGTCTCTTTATTTATATCAGCTAAGCAATTATTTACAATCTCTATTGCATTATTTACACAAAACATTAATTCAGTATAATCAAGAGTAGACTTATATAAACGAAATTCTACTGTTCTATGTCTTTTAAAAGCCTTAAATACGTTTAAAGTTAGTCTTCTTCTATCAAATAATGATTCAATATTATTATAATTAGTAACAAGACTTTCTTGCTCTATTGACTTTAGCTCATCAGCTGTTAAATCTATGCTACTATAAATATGATATAAATTATGTTCCTTGAGTAAAGCTATGTTTGTCAATTCATATTGCTTATATTTCTCAGTAAATGTTGGAAGAATATCAATATGTAATCTCGGGTCGCTTATATGTACATGTAAAGCACAATTTTTTGTGATTTTTACATATTGGCTGATAATACTTAGCACATCAGAAATTCTAGAATAAGCAGGTGGAAAATTAATTTCATAACCATGCTTTACACTAATCTCTGGCTTAATGACAATATTTTCATAATCTGCTTCATGAGCTTTATTACTAATTACATATTTTATACCGGCTTTATTTAAAGCTAAATATAAATTATAAATTTCTTTACAAGAAAATTCTATTTCTACTCCATAAACTTGTTCAGTAAAAAAATTTTGTATAAATTCAGGATTTTGTACTAATATATTATTTTCTCATATCAATGCGCCACAGTTTAGTTTAAAATAATCAAATTTTGATATAGCTATAGAGTCTTGTTCATCTGGTGAACACATAGTAGAAGTATTTATTTTTACATATATCATATTACTCTCCTAAATAATGCTGAGCAACTTCTTTATCAGTTTCTCATACTATATTTGTCTCATCTTGGCTTTCTTTATGATATCTTTCTGTGCCTTTACCTAATAAAATAATATAATCACCTGGTTGTGATAATTCACAAGCTTTTTTAACAGCTTCATATCTGTCATACTCAATAATAACCTTATCACCTAAATTTCTGTAATAATGCGCTAATGCTTTAATATGACATTTTTCTAATAATAAAGAATAGCGAAAAGTTCTAGTTAAAATTAAATTTTTGCAATTTAATCAATAAGTTTTTAACAGCGGTTCAATTTCTCCTAAACAACCAGTAGCTAATACTACAATAGGATTTTTATTTTGAATATAATCTAGTGCAGTTCGAGCCCCAGCTAAATCTTCATAAAATGTATCTATAAATATAAATCTTTCATTAATAGTTATCAATTCACTTCTACCATCTATTGTAACTTCTTGTAAAAAGTTTATAATATTATAGTTATCAAAATCTAGTAATGCCAGATTATCTAATATTGCTAGATAACATAAAACATTTTCAATATTACTTTTACCAAATAAATTTGTATAAATAGTATCTTTATATTTATTAATTTTTAGACACGCTTTAAAAGTATCCTGCATTAAGCTATATTGTTCTAACACTAAATTATCTGTTTGATGATTTCCAAAATAATAAATATTTTGTTTATTTTTAATATATTGCAGCAATTGAGGAATTTCATCTTGAGCTTCTGGAACACACTCTGAATATTCATCAGCAAGTTCACCAAAATTATTTATTATTTTATATTTAACATTATTATTAAAATAATTTGCTTTTGCTTTAATATAATTTTCAACCGAGTCAAAATGTCAGTAATGATCTCCGATTAAATTTGTAATTGCAATTATTTCAAAAGGTAAATTTTCTCAAAAAGTCTGAGAAGAATTTTCAGCCGTCAATTCTATAATAATATACTCACAATTATTTAAGTATGCTTGATATATAAATTTAATTAGAGCATTTTTAGTTGCTATAGAAGAATAAGTATTATTTTTTTGAATATTATCATTATTTATATAGGTACCTATAGTAGAAAAACTTGCAACATTTATATTATTTGCTATAAAAAATTTATGTAATAATGTAATTACAGAAGATTTGCCAGCAGATCCAGTAACACCAATAATTTTTATATTATTTACCTTATTCTCATCTAATGTTTTATCATTAATATATTCATATAGTATCATATATTGAAAATCTCCTATCCAATTATAGTGTCCATTCCAAATATATCATTAATAGTTTGTAATACTATTGATAAATCTGAAAATAATATAACTTCATGACCATTATGTATTTTTTTATCTGCTTTACAAAAATACTGAGTACGTGTACCACGTCCACTAATAATTAAAATATCATTTGTTTCTAAATTTGCTACAGCCTGACTAATTGCTAATTTTCTATCAGTTTCTTCTACTATTTCTAAAGTATTTTCTTTTGGTAAATATTTATCATAAATTTCTTTAACATCTGCACAAGCTTGTTCTGGTGTTACTTCACCAGGGCTATCAGGAGTAATAATTAGCTTATCTACATACTGTCAACAATTACTATCAATTCAATCATGCTTTCTAATTGGTTCTACGGCAGCTTTACTACTAATATACTCTTCATATGTACCAATACCATAACCATATCTTGATGGAGAACTTTGTATTACAATAACTTTACTATTTTGTGGTTTTCCCGCAAATGCATCTGGATTTATTTCATGAAGTTTATACACATTAGTATAATCAATATAATTATTTTGAGTAATAATAATTTTTCTATTGTTTGTAAGTTTTATAATTTGATCAGCTTGTTTAAGTGTTGCAAGACAATTATCAAAAACTGTTTTATCAAATAAATTTAAATATTCTAAAATACTTGCAACTGATACAGCATCTACTGCAATTTCAAATTTATTAGAAATTGTACTTATATAAGTAGTACCATTAAGGTCAAAAGAAACATCACATCCATCAATATTAGTAAAAAAGTTTGTAATCTCACTATATATTTTATTTTCATTTTTTAATATATTATATAAATTTTGATGTCTCGCTAAAATTGTAGATGCTTGCCATTTAAGATTACCAGACTTGCAAGAATTATAAATAGCTTCTGCATTACTGCAACCATTAAGATTAATAAAACTAACTTGATTTTCTTGTGGAATAATAAAATCTTTTATTGCTATTACTATATCTTCATTTGGAAATGCTGACATAACAACAGCTTCCTCAAAACTAGTTAAAATTTTATAATCAAAAGGAATATCATCCAAAATAGTTTGTCCTGGTGCTAAATTTCTAAAGGCTTGAGTAGCCATAGTACCATTATAATTAGCTTGACGTTTGCAAATTTCTAATTCATGTACTTCAATAATAATATAATCAGGATTAGACATTAATGCTTTTTTTACAAATTCTTTAATATAGTTATTATCTGAAATAGTATTAATATGAGAATTATTACTATCATACTTAAAAAATGGACATTCAATTTTAGAACTACTTATTAAACAAGCATGCTTTCCGATAGCTCTTAAGTATTTATATAATAAATTACAAGTTGTGGTTTTACCTCAAGTTCCAGCAACGCCAATAATAATCGGATTGCTTGGAACTTCTTTAATAATTCTTTCTAATAAATCTTTAAAATCATCTTCTAAATCTTCTGCGTTTGCTAAATAATTTCTAATAATTTTAAGTAGTATAGGATTTTCAGTTAATACTTTAAAATCTGTAGAATTTAGTGTTGGTAATTTTTCCGTTAAATTCTCTATCTTTGAAATAGTATTATATTCTGAACTTGAATTTTTTATAATATTAAATAAGTCTTCTCTATTCATAAATAATTTCCTTTCTAGTCTCCATCTCCACCATTTGTAATATAATAAGCTTTTACATAAAATCTACTTACTTCAACTGGTCGACCACTTCAAGTAGAGCTATACTTTCCATCAGATGATGTTGAAATACGTGCATAGCTAAGAGTGGCTTCTCTAAGATCACCTTCTCCTGGTCCTTCTACCTGGAATGAACTTGGAACACCACCAATATCCTCAGCTGTTTCTGAGTTTAAAGTCTCTCAGTAAGTTACAGGACCAAATTGAGCAGCTGTAGCTTGATGATGATATGTACCATCAACATAGAAATATATTGTAACTGGAATATAGTAATATCTATAGTCATAGCTTGAAGAGCTTGAAATACTTATACTAGCAGTATTAACAGTACGAGAAGAACTTGTTATACTAGCTGTATAAGTAAATTCATCATCTTGAGGATCTGGATGTAGTGTATTAGTTCATCTAGTTGAACCACTAGAGCTACCAATTCTACAAGTAACAGTATTTCCACTTATATATAAATAATCATTAGCTGTTGCAGTTTTACTATTATAATCTCAGTATCCATAATTTGGATTTGTAAATGTTATAGTAGCCGTACCAGTAAATGTTCTATTAATATAATGTACAGAAACTGTTCTATCACCAGTTACTTCAAAGTCACTATCTTGTTGTGGATTATCATAAGTTGCAGTACTATATGTATAATTACTATCAGAATAATTTTCAAAATATATATCTGGATTTACTTGTGTGCCATAATTAAAGACACGATTATCTGACCATAGAGGAGTTCCTTCAAAATGATAATAGATTGTTACTGTATATGATCTTAGTGTTCTAGTAGCTGAGCCAGAAATTGTATGTGCACCAGTTACTGTTGAAGGTACTGTTCCAATTGTTGGATTAGTATAATTATACTGAGCTGTATTAGCATTAGCATTAAATGTATAAGTATCAGACCCAACAGTTAAAGTAGTTCCTGATTTGCTCATAGTAGTTCCATAACTACGACTACCAGCTGTTGTTACTGTAGTGCCACCAGAATTTTTTCAATAACCATTAGTACTACTTAATGTTACAGTATAAGATCTTAAATTAGCAGTTGCTTTTCCATGTATTGTCATATTACCTGTTACAGTTGAGCCAGCAAAAGCAACTATCTGAGGATTAGAATAAGTATATTGTGCCGTAGCACTATTAGCATTAAAACTATAATTAGTAGAGCCTACTGTTAAAGTAGTTCCTGATTTACTAATTGCTGTACCATAAGGCACATTAGTAATTTGTGTTATAGTAGTAGCACCTTGTTCCCAGTAGCCGTTTTCATTTGTTAAAGTAATAGTATATGTTTGAGTATTTCGAGTAACTGTTGGTCTAATACTTGCTGCAGCAGTAACAGGTGATGAAATAGTTGGATAAGTTACAGTATAGTAATATTGAGCAGTATTAGAAGGTGGTGTAAATGTAGAGCTGCCTCTTCCTGTAATTGTTACTGTATTAGAGCTTCTTGAGATAGCATCACCATGATAAGCATCTATTTCATCTACATTCCAACTACCATATCCTGATGTTGGGCCTAAGAATTTAATACTGTAGCTATTTAAGTTAACAGTTGGACTCCAAGAGTCATTTGCTGTAACACTAGCATTTGAAAAAGTAGATGTTGTATTAGAGTTCAATGAACCAAAATGATATCCAGTAGCAGCATAAGCTTTACCAGCTAAAACATCACCATAATAAATAGTTGCAGTTCCAGTACCATTAATTAATGGACTACTTTCTGTTGAAGTTGCAGCTCCTTGATAAGGAGAACTTGTTCTTCAAATTTTAATAGTATCAATATGCGAGTTCTTTGTCAAAGTAAATGTAAATGATTCTACTGCTGGGCTTTCATCATCACCAAGATCACCTAAATCTGCTGGATCATCTGAAACTTGACCTTCATCATCTATATAATAAACATTACCACTTCCACCTTGTGTTCCACCACTAGGTCTACCAATAGCTCAATCAGTTTCAGTTGTACTGCTTCCACCTGATTCATAACCAGCTTCATATGTTTTAGTTACACTAGCACTTGTTCCTGATCAACACTCTAAAGTTGGATGCGTTCCATAAGTTTGAATATAAGCATCATATTGAGCTCTAGTCATATTAAGTGTTTGTTCTTGACCATTTTTATCTTTATATACAATAGAAACAGATTCAACATGTAAAGGAAAATCAATAGTAATTGTTGAAGTTTCTGGTGTTCCTTTTACATCTGCTATTGTCTTAGTTATCTTATTTACTGGAACAGTTATACGATTGCTAACTGGAGTATAAGTAGTTCCACCAGTAGTTATACTCGCACTATTATAATAGCCATTACCAGAATAATCAACTGGGGCTACATATTCACTTATTTCTATTATTACATTTGCATTTGCTGGCAAAACTCTGCTAGTACCAGAGCCATAAAATAATTCACATAAATTTACATTACCACGGCTAGTTACAGTAGTTCAAGAACTTCCATTATTTATAGAAATTCGTACAGTTTTTAATTCACTTAAAAGACAAACTACTTGTTGAAATCAAGCATCATCTACATTTTCAGCTAGATAATATTCACGAATTTTACCAGTACTGTCTACTAAACTATTTCTTATATGTTCAATAAGTGCCATAAATATTATCCTTTCTAATTTTCTTGACTATAAACATTTCCATTTCTAAAATATAAAGTACTATAAGTTCCTGTAGTACCAGTAAATTTATAATAAATTCCTTTATGATTACCATCTGTTAATAAGCTTGCTAATGTAGTACCATTACTAACTGAAGAAATATAGAAGCCATCAGCATCAGTAACTGTTGTTGCTACTGCACTAGATGAATTACCTAATGATACTTTAACAGTCTTATTAATAATAGAACTACCACCTGTTGTTGTACCAGCACCACCAGCAACTTTAACTGTACCATAAGTATTTGTTGTAATATTCATAGTTGCTGCTGAACTAGATGAGCCTAAATTAGTGATTGTACCACTACCATAATATGTTGTAATTGTTCCACTATTTGTAAGTGATGTTAGAGTTTTTCCTGAAGGTACAGTTCCATTTAAAGCAGTGAAATATATATTAGATCCTGCATCTGTAGTACCACCGATTCTAACAGTACCGTTTGTATTTGTTGTTATGTTTACAGTACCTTTATAAGAGCCAGAATATCCATTATTAGTAATATTAACAGTACCGGCAGTACTAGAAGAGCCTAATGTTGTAATAGTTCTACTTCCTGTCATATTAGAAATTGTACCAGTTCCAGAATATGTTGTAATATTACCAGTTCTAGAGAATGTTCCGATAGTTCCACTTCCACCTAAAGTAGTTATTGAACCAGCTCCATTTAATGTTGTAATAGTACCTGCATTTGCAAGTGTAGTTAAAGTTTTTCCAGAAGCAATATTAACAGTTCCACCACCAGATAATGATGTTAATGTTCCTGTAACTGTTAAAGAGCTAAGTGATTTGCTAGAAGGAATAACTCCATCTAAACCAGTAAAATATATATTAGATCCAGCATCAGTTGTTCCACCAAGTCTAATTACACCATTTGTATTAGTTGTTACATTAATATAACCTTTATAACTAGAATTATAACCATTAGTAGTAACATTAATAGTACCTGTACTACTAGAGCTACCTAATGTAGTAATAGTTCTGCTACCAATCATATTAGTAATAGTACCTGTGTCTGAATAAGTAGTTATTGCACCAGTACCGCTTAATGTTGTAATTGTTCCAGCATTACTAAGTGTTGAAATAATACCACTTGTATTTGTAAGTGTTGTAATAATACCACTTAAATTTAAATTTGCTACAGTTGTATAACCGTTAACATTTAAATTAGTTAAATATGTTCTACTTGAACTTGTTCCACTAGTTAGAGTTACAGTAGTTAATGTATTACTTGCTGGAATAGTCAAAGCTGAAATTCTTTTAGTAGGTGTATAACCAGCACCACTAACTATTTGTACACCACCGCTATCAACTACTGTAACATTTGTAAAAGTAGCAGTTGGAATAGTATAATATTTTGTAGCTGTATTAGAAGTTTCAGAAGTTGAACTGATAGAATCTTCAGCTAAACTAACAGTTGTTGAAGTTGAATCTAAGCTTCCAGCAGCTAAACTAACAGTTGTAGAATCTGCAGCTATGCTACCAGCAGCTAAACTAACAGTTTCAGAAGTTGAATCAATAACTGTAGCAGCAGATTTAGCAGGTAAATATCCAGCTGTATGTGCATCAGTTATATTAGCTCTTGTAACTGTTTGACTAAATGCTGCTCTATTAACTTTTGCACGAGTTACATCTTGACTAAATGCTGCCCTATCAACTTTTGCACGAGTTACATCTTGACTAAATGCTGCTCTTGTTATAGTAGCACGATTAACTGTACCACTTCCTGTAGCAGTAATATAATAGCCAGAACTTGGTGCACTACTAACCTCAGTTAAAGATACATTTGATGATGATACATTAACAGCTCCATCACCTTTAGTTAAACCACCACCTGATAATCCACCACCAGAGGCTGTACCTTTGCTAAGACCGCCACCTGATAATCCACCACCAGTAGCAGTTCCTTTAGAAAGTCCGCCACCAGAAAGATCACCACCAGTTGCAGTTCCTTTACTTAAACCGCCTCCTGCTACAGTACATGTAGCAGCTTTTAAATATATAGTTGAACTATCTGATGCATTAGCACCTGTTTTACTGTCTGATGCTGTTACTTCAGTAGAAGTAGCAGACTTATTACCTGATGCTTGTCCACTTGCAGATGCTCCAGCAGTAATACCTTTTCCAACTGAGGCAGAGCCACCATTTGCAGATGCACTAGCTGTAGAATAACCAGAAGCAGCACTTGCTGAGGCATTGCCACCTGTTGCACTTGCAGAAGATGTAAAATAATAACTTGTAGCAGTACTACTTACACCAGCAGTCATACCTGATTGAGAGGCACTAGCTGAAGCTGTACCAGCTGTAGCACTAGCACTTGCACTTGGTTGTTTAGCAATTGAAGCACTTGCTGATGCCGTTCCACCTGCTGCTGTTGCAACTGCTACTGGAATATAAATATTTGTACCAGCATTTACTGTAGTAGTTGATGAGCTTTCAGAAGAATAATTAGATGTCTCAGAAGTAGCACCGATAGTTGTTGAATCTGCTGCTAAACTAACTGTTTGTGAAGCAGCTGCTAAAGATACTGTTGAACTTCCTGCATCAATTACTGTTGTAGCTGATTTAGCTGGAATATATCCTGCTGTATGAGCATCAGTAACAGCAGCTCTATTTACTGTTTGACTAAAAGCAGATAAATTTACATCTTGACTAAATGCAGCCCTTGTAACTGCTGCTCTATTAACTGTACCACGGCCTTTTGCTTTTGCTTCTTTATTTACTGTTGCACCTGGGTCAAATGTTGCATAATTTCCAGATGAAGGCTGAGTAGTTGTTACACCATATGTAGAATCCGTTGCACCAGAAACAGTATAACTTCTACTAATAATTGGAGTAATTTCAGGATTTTGTGTAATTGATACTTCACCTGCTCCTTTTGTTAATCCACCACCAGAAAGTCCACCGCCTGATGCAGTGCCTTTTGTCAAAGCGCCACCTGTAGCAGTACCTTTACTTAATCCACCGCCTGCAACTGTGCATGTTGCTGAATCAAAAGCTCCAATACTATTAATAACTCAAGCAGTACCATTAAATGTAAAATGAATAACAGCTTCAGCTCGCCAATTAGTAGCATTTGTACCAGCATTAGTATAAGCTAAAACATTTAAACCTGTACCACTATTTATTGATAATTGAGGAGCACTATTAGTATTGCCGTTTTCAAAATAAACTACAATTTGATCGCCAGCAGCATATCCACTCGTTGGATAGTTGTTAATTGAAACTGCTTTAACTTTAGTTCCAACTGCTGTAGAGCAAGTACCATAAGGTAGAGCGACAGAATATGTATTACTTCCTATTTTAATTTTTTGAATATTTGCCATATTTTATTCTCCTATTTTATAACTCAATATGTTCCATCATATATTAATGTTAAAATACCAGCACTAAATAATGAGCCAGCAAAAACGCCATAACCAACAATTGTTTTTCCAACACTATTTATTGTAATTGTTGGTGCACCTGTCGTATTATCATTTTTAAAATTTACTTGTATTTGTGCGCCAGCTTCAACAGTAAAACCAGATACTGTATAAGAACCTTTATTTACAGCATCAGCTGCAGCATTACATTCAATATAAGGAAGTGTAATTGGATAAAAATTACTATCAATTTTTACTAATGAAATTTTATTTGCCACTATTAGTCCTCCTATAAAATTAATGTACTATCAATAACTTCTTTTTCAGAAATTAAAAAGGGAAGGTCTCCAACTGTATGGATGCCGTCCCCAATTTTTATCTTAGGAGAAGCATCCTCATACTCATATACAATAATCGTAAATTGATCTGGAATGTAATTCTTTGCTTTTTCTCAATTTTCGGCCAAATCGGTCTTGATCACTGCATTTTGTTTTTTCATAGATGCTCTCCTATCATTTCAAGAAGTTTTATTGATTATCATTTCAAATCATATAATTTAGCAAAAAATAAAAAAGAGAAACTATAAAAGTCTCTCTTAGTTAAAAATTATTCAATTTCTCCACCATCCATTTTAATTTCTTCAATCTCTTCAGTCAAAGCATCAATGCTGTCTTGAATATCAGTTATTGTTTCAGAATTACTTAAAACTTCATTAAGTTGTTCTTCTGCTTTTTCTGTAGTAAAATCAAGATATTCTTCAAGTGGATGATATTTTCCAGTTACATCATCAGCTTCTGAATTTTTATCATATACATACATTTTTTTGTCATCTGTACAAAGTGCAAAATAAACTGTTGGTAAACCATTAGGATTTGCAACTTTCATTTCTGCTTTTGATAATACAAATCTTTTATCAATTGCTGAGTTTGTAGTAATATTAAATCCTGCACCAAATCTTACATAAGTTGCCATTTATTAAATCTCCTTTATCATAAAAATTCAAATTCGTCAGTACCAGCAATAATTATATCTTTAAAGCAATATAAATAATATTTCATACCATCTTTTTCAACAAGGCTCATTTCAAAATTATCTAATAAATCAAAAAGTGCTTTATTTTGATAAATATGTTTTAATTCACCTAATTCACTTGGGTAGGCAAAAGCAAGGTATGAATCTTTTATAGTACTATAAGTATGCTTAATACCAGTATCTTTAATTGAATAATTTATTTCATTTTTTGCTCAATTATTATCAATTTCTTTAGGAATATAACTATCATTATAAAAATAAATATATGCACCAATTACTGGAGTAGGCTCTGGTGTTGGTGTTGGAGTAGGTATATTTTGTGGAATAATAATATATTGTTCACTAACACTATCTTTTCTATATTGGGGCATTCTTGGCATAAATGTTTCTCCTTTTTATAATCAATTAATTTAGCAAATAAAAATAAGTTATAAAAAGAAAAAGCAACCTATTAAGATTGCTTTAACTTTATTTCTAAGCTAAATAATTACTATAGTGAACCACCAGTAACTGTATGGCTATGAGTACCAGCACTTACAGCAGTACCATCAGCTAAATTAGCACTTGTACTACCAGTTGTAATTGATTGAACAAATGCTACAGCACCAGTACTTGATGAAGCTTCAGCACTAATTGAAACACTACCAATAGCAGTTCCAGTTGTAGGAGTTCCTAAACCAGTTACTACACTTGCACCAGAGCCACTATCACTTAAAGAACCAGTTGCAACAGTAACTGCAGAAGCAGCAACTGGAACAGTAACATTAGAAAATGTATATGGAGTAATTGTACGAGTTGTATCAGCAGCTTTTGCAGGAGTTAAAGTCTTAGTTGAAGCTTTTGCAGGAGTTAAAGTCTTATTTGAATTAACAGCTTCATAAACACTACCTGGAGTAGCTGTAAGAGTTAAAGCAGTTAATTCTAAACAACTATTTGTACTATCATAACTTGCAGAATAAGCAGTTCCATTTAAAGAACAAGCTGTTATAACTGTTGTAGCAGAAGAAGCACGATCAGCTGTACCATAAGTAACAGCGGTGTCAACATCAGCAGTACCATAAGTAACTGCAGTACCAACATCAGCAGTACCATAAACTACAGCTGTTCCAGCAGTAGCTTTTGAAGCAGTTGTTGAACCGCTTACACCAGCAATAGAAGTTGTAGCTAATTTACTTGATGTTGGTGAATATGATTTAACAAATGAATCACTATTAGTTGTAGCAACTTTTAGATATTTGTCTGATTTAGCGGTAACTGTATTAGCAACAGAAACTGAACCAGTAACTGTATGTGTATGTGCACCAGCATCAGCAGTTCCTAAAGCAGAACCAATTACTACATGACCATATTCATCACGACCAACTGCAATTGCAGCAGCAGTAGCAGAATTATAAGTACTGTGTGAAATAGTTCTATTTGCTTCTAAAGTACCACCACCTGTTAAACCATTAGTACCAGTGATAGTAATAGTCTTTAATGCATGTGAGCCTTCATCGCCAAGTTCAACTCATGATTTAGTTCCTGAAACTTCATTTAATACATATTCTTTTGTACCAACAAGAACTACATCACCAGCACTATAATTAGTAACTGCAGGAAGACTATCAAATTTACCTTTGAAATGCATTGCACTTTCTAAGCCTAAATCAGCAGCAGTAATATTAATAGTTGCATCAGTTGTAGCATTAGCTTTAAATGTGCCTTTAGAAGTACCATTAGCTTGAATAGTTAAAGTAGCATCACCAATAGTTGGAGTTCCACCAATTTCACTATATTGAATTTGACTACCTAAAACAACATGACCTCATTCATCTTTACCTACTTTAACAGCAGCAGCACTTGCAGCAGTTGTTGTACCATGTTTAATAGTAATTTCTTTATTTGTAGCATTACCAGTAACAGTAATTGGATTGCCTGAAGTAGTATCAGCTTTAATATTTATAATTTCATCTGCACCAAAAGTAACACTTCCAGATTTAACTGTTTGGTTATGATCTGTTGCAGCACCAGTATAAGCAATAGTAATTTTTGGAGCGCCTGTTCCAGAAGCAAGTCCTGTAACACTAATATTATCTCCACCAACAATATCAATAACATCATTATTACCAAATGTTACACTGTCTGCTTTAACTTTTTGGTTTGTATCTTCACCAGGAATTTGTAAAGCAGTAATATCAGCTTTTGCAACAGCAGTTGCACTAATAACTTGTCCTTGTGCATTTGTTGCAATTTTATATAAAGCAGAGCTATGTGTTTGATCACTAGATAATTTGTCTACCTTCTTAGCATCTTCAGACTTAATTTCACTGACTAAGGTTTCTAAACCTTCAAGATCTAAATATTTTTTAACTGTTGTTGCCATAATTAATTACCGCTCCCTTCAAATAAATTTGTAATTTCAGTATCAGAAATACTTGTAACACCAATATCAGATAATGTAACATTACCACTACCATTAATTGCGGCACCATTAATAGTTTTAACTTCATGCAAAGCAGTCGCATCAACAATTTCATGTGTTACTGAGCCGATTTTAATTCTTTCAATTTTTGTGTTGTCTGGCATTTTTTACTAACTCCTTTTTAATTATTAAATAAATTCTCAACTTCACTAGTGGAAATAGTGTTTGGGTCGCTTGCTTTTCTAATTGAACAAGTTCCTTTATCATTATATACTACCATTTGTTCACCAGTATCTGGATGAAAAGCAGTACCATAAACCTGATTACCTTCATTTCCTGAAATTGGTCTAACTTTATAAAAAACTTTATAAACTTTTCCACCAATAGTTTCAGAAGTTACATAAGTGAAATCTAATTCGGCTGCTTTATCTAATGCGGCTTCAATTTGAGCCCCTGTATGTTTTGAAACAAAATTTGCCATATTTATTCTGTCTCCTCGCTATTATTTGGTATGTCTCTGATAGTCAATACTTCAAAGTCATCTGAGTCACTTGGCATAAATGGTTCTGATTCATTTAAACCAAATAACATATAAGTAACATCTCAACTACCATCAACGCTACTTTTTGCATATAAACTAATTCTATATAAACCATCACCCTTATTAAAATTTGTAGAATTAACATTTATAGAAAAAGAAGTATCAGCATTAAGTGGAACACTTTGATTCATATAAGCTAAATTTCCTAAACCTATATCATATGCTTCATTTTCTTTTGTAATTCTAACTTCATAATAACTTGGTGTATGCTCTATGGGTCGCATTACAATATCAATTCTATTATAAGGTGATTGAAATGATACATTTGCAGTGCCACTCAAAGCAACATCAACATTATTTATTTTGATTGATTTATAATTAATTTCTGGTGTTGAGTATTCTCTATAATCTAGATCTACAAAATCTGTCATATATAATCACCTTTCACAATAGATAAGCTAATTAAAGCTTATTTATTATCCTTCATTAACTACTGTATAATCAGCAATTGCTGACCATGTACCAGCTAAGTCTTTTACATAAACTACAACAATATGAGCACCTTCAGCAGTTGAACCTGCAACAGCTCCACGAGCAACTAATGCAGTTTCATAGTCAGCGCCTTTAATCATACATTCAATATCAGCAGCTGAACTTGCAGATCCACTCATATGAATTGAACCAGCAGTATTTGGAATAGCAACTTGTGCCTCTACTCAAGTATTCTTTTCTTCTTGTGTTCCACTTGTTGGATAATTTAAAGCAGAATCAGCAGCATCAAGATATGCACAAACTTTATAAGCAATAATAGCTTCATCAGGTACAATTGTAAAATGCATTTCATCTGCATATTTTGTTGTAGCAACAATACCTTCATATCTAAGTGTATGAGCTTTAGAAATTACTTGATAATCTATACCTGTAACACTTACTTCAGGAACTTTTGTATCATAATAGAATGATGCAGTACCTTGATTAGTATTTCCAGCATTATCTAAAGCTTTAACAGTAATAACTTTATTTTCACGACCTGTAATATTAGAAGTACAAATACCAGTTAAAGTATAATATAATTGTCCTTGATCTGGTACGAAATCAATATATTCTGCAGGTTCAGGAGTTCCTTGTGAAGATTGACTACCAATTGTATAATCACCAAATACTTTATATTTTACATCACCTGTTGCTTGTGCAGTATCGTCACCAACTTGAATATGTGCAACAAATGTTGCTAATGGTGAATCTGCTGGTTTTGGAGTAACTCCATCAGCTTCAAATAATGTAATAATAATTATTGGATTAGCCATATCTAGCTCACAAGTAGCTTGAACAGCACTTGAAACATTACCAGCTGTATCTTTTACATAAACTGTAACAGTTTTATTTCCATCACCAGTTGTTAATGTAACAGCACGTGTACTAGAATAATTTTCTCAGTCACCACTTGCTGTACCATTAGTAATATCGCCAACTACTTGCATTTTATCTAATTGTGAAGTTGCATCACTTGCAGTAATTGTTAATGAAGCAGAAGTACTATTATAAGCAGATGCACTAAATATTACAGAAGTTAAAGTTGGAGCTGTATCATCATAACTAAATGTTGCTGATGCATTAGCACTATTACCAACTGTATCAATAGCAACTACATGTACATAACAAGTAGCATTGTCTGCTAAGTTATCAAAACCTTCAATATTTTGTGGGTCAACAGATGTTCCTGAAGGAGTACGTTTTAAATGACCTGTAATATCAGAATCAACTTCAGTATTATTTACTCAAATATAAAAACCATCTAATCTTGCATCACTAAGTGTTAGTGGAACTGCAAATGGAGCATTATATCAACCATTACTTGTTCCAGGTAAAGCACCAATTGTAATAGTTGGAGCAGTATTATCATAAATTAAAGTTGTTGTATCAGAAGCTTGATTACCTGCATTATCAAATACTGTTAATGTAATATCATTGCTACCTTCAATCATAGCAGAACCAGCAATTGCTTTTGTTAAATCAAAAGTGGCAGGAACAGCTGTATTAGCATTAGCTATAACAGTATTATTACATGAAATTGTATAACCTTTAACACCAGCAGTTGCATCTGTACCTGTTAAATCAAATTGTGCTGTAGTATAGCCAGATTGTGAAGAAATAACACTTGTAGTTGAAGTAATATCAACAACAGGAACTACTGTATCAATAGTAATAGTAAATGTTGCAGAAGCAGTATTTCCAGAATCATCTTCAACATCAACTTTAATAGTCTTAACGCCATCATTATTACTTAATGTTAAATCATCAGTTTCATCTAAAGTGCCAGCAGTTTGTGTTTCATATGCTGGTGGAGTTTGTCCTGAAATTTCTTCATAAATTCTATATTTAACAACACCTGTATCAGTATCAGTTACATTAACTCTAACACCATGATAATTAATATAAGAATTGTTTGCAATAGTTATAGGTTCTTCACCTTGTTCAGGAATATTAGTAACAGTAATAACTGGAACATCTAATTGAGTATCTAATGTAATTGTTTGAGAAACTGCAGTAGAAACATTGCCAGCTTCATCATATAATGTAACAGTTACAGTTTTTGAGCCATCTAATGCACCTTGATCAAATGTTAATGTGCCATTAACTGGTGATGCAGGAATATTTCCAGTAACATCAATATTAGTTGCCATATCAGTTGCAGTAATTACATAACGAGCTGGATATACTTCAGTATAAGCAAAAGACCAATTAATAGTTGTGCTCTTTGTTCTAATATGACTTCCAGTTGTTGGATCTGTAAGAGTTAAACTATTAACAACTGGTGCAGTGCGGTCATAAATAATTTCAGCAGTATCATAAATAGCTGATTTATTATTTACACTATCCATAAATTGTACATGGTAATAATAAGTACCATCAGTACTAAAATCTGTAGCTTTTGTTTGAGAAACTGCTTCTCAGTTTGCTGCACCATATTCTGTATCACTTTCAGTTCCGATAGCATTACCATTAAATCAAACTTTCATTAATATAGCATCACCAACAGTATAGCCAATAGTCAAATTTTGAGTATTATCTTTTACATAGTGATTTGGACGGGCAATAGAACCGGTTGGTGCTACAGTGTCTAATGTTAAATTAAAATGATTGTTATTTGCCATTTTATTTACTTTCTCCTATTCTTTTAATTTATTCATTATCTTCTGGTTGTTTACCAGGATATCAGCCTCTTGAACCAGTTTCTAAATCTAAAATAAATCAAGGATGATGTTTTTGTGATGAAATATTATAGATTTCTTGTCCTTCAACAGCTGTTCTGCTATAATTTAACCCAGTATTTGGATCAGTTAATAATTCAGTTCTTTCTGAATTTTCTACTCCAACAATTACTTTTGAAACATTTAGTCCAAAAAATTCCTTATTATTAATCATTAATTGATTATCTCTAATTGGATGTAATACAACTTTTGCCATTGTAATCACCTCAAAATTAGCTTACTGTAATAAAATAGAATGTACCTGGGTCAATAGATTCTAATTCATTATATTCTGCTAAAGTGCCTCACCAGAATTTGTTATTAAATCAAGCAATAGTTTGTTGATTAATTTGATTTGCTTGTGTTGCACTTGTTGATGCCTCAACAGCTTTATTACCAGCTACAATTGCTTGTGCTGCTGCTTCATTTTTAGAAGCTTCAGCTGCTGCTGCATATGTTTGTAATACTTGGTCTGATACTGGATTTACCCAAGTTAAACCATTAGTATTATCTTTAACAAGCATTTGTCCTTGTGAAGCATTTGCATAGCCCTTAAGAGTTAAACCTTGTTGAGCTAAATAAATAATACTATTATCATCAGATAAATCTTTATTTACTCATTTTCCTAATGTACTATCATATAATAATACTTGATTAGCAAGTGGATCATTTATAACAAAACGACTGTCTTGGCCTCCACCACTGCCAGTGATATAAGGTAAATCAGCATAGGCATTAACACCATCACCAATTTTTAAACCACCTAAATCTGTTTCTCAAGCAGGTTCACCAGCAAGTAAAACACCAAGTTCACCTGCTTTAAGTTTAGCTTCTAAAACAGCTTTACGACCACGTTTAAATTGAATTGTTTTAATTTCTGCCATCTTAGAATATTCTCCTTTAATATATTTTGAATATCTACTAAATAATTTAGCAATAAATAAAGCCTTAAATTTTATTTCTTAATTCTTGGATCATCTATTTCTTCATAATTATTTATAGCATCTTTTGAAGCTACAATAATTAATCCAGGGACAATTGTTCCAGTAAGTTTATTTCTTAAAACTTTATTTTCATCAGGATAGATAGCAAAGCTTTCTTTTACTTTGCTATCTATTAATTGTTCATCTATTGTTAGCTTATTAGTAATTGTTTGAATAATATTAATAGTCATAATTAGCTCCTTATAGTTGTAAGTCAGATACACAAGTTAAATTATCATCACTTGTTGGGCCACAAACTGTTAAATATGGACCAAATGCTTCTAAAATTTCTTCTGGTGTATCTAAATACTCTAATATATGTAGTTTAGGGTCTGAACCAGCTTGTTCTTTATAAACACCTGAGAACCAAGCTTTAGTGTTTACTGCAGGTTGATTTAAACTTCCAGCACAATATAAGTCAATTCTATTTAAAAATCTACAATTTCTACAGAAACTATCACCTATATAAGTTACTCTATTTGGTACTGAAATAGATGTTATTCTTGTAGCAGTAAATGCATCTTCACCAATCTTTTCTAAACCAAGAGGTAAATTAATTTCAGAAATTTTAGCTCCTCATAAAGCTCCTTGCCCAATTTCTTTAATTGTATTTGGTAAAGTAATTCTATTTAAATAATTATAATCATTTGAACCAGATAGTCCATAGTCAGGAATTTTTTCAGTTCAAGCAAATTCAATATTGCATTCACTTCCAATTGGACCTGCTGTTAATAATTTTGGACAATTATCTCAAATAGAACTACCAATAATAACATTATCAGTATTCATAATAACTTTTTCTAAATTATAACAATTTGCAAAAGCTCTTCCTTGGATATATCCAGTAAATGTTGTGCCAATTAAAGTAACAGTACTTGGAATTATAATACTTGTAATTCCTGAATTTTCAAAACAACTTGCACCAATAGTTTCTAATGTATCTGGTAAAGAAATAGCTATTAAAGATGTACAAGCTCTAAAGCACTCATCACCAATACGCTTAATTCCATTTGGTAAAATAACATTAGTTAACTTAGAACATTCTCTAAATGTAGCATTTCCAATACTTCCAATTTTTGAATTAAATGTTGCAGATACTAAATTTTTACAAGCACTAAATACTTGTCCACCAAAAGATTTAATATTTTGTGGAATATTTACAGTAGTAATATATGGACAGTTTGCAAATACACCATCACCAAGACGTGTTAAATAATCTGTCATAACTACATGATCTAATTTAGTTGCCATAAATGCATAGCTATCTAAATAGCTTACATCTCAAGCTAAATCAACATCTACTAAACAACGTGATGGATTTACTGTTTTACTATTAAAGTTATCACTAAATCTATATTCACCACGACCATAGACTTCAATTATATATGTGCCAGCTTCAGCATATTCATGTGTTACATGAAGTATACCACCAACATCTTGATAAGTTTCTTGTGGACTTCCATCACCAAAATCAATAATTACTCTATTATAGTGTGTTGAATCTGGTATTATACTAAATGCCATATAAATTGTCTTATCTGGAATTAAATCACCATAAGAAGTACCAGCTCTATAATCATAATAATCACTAATATACTCATAAGGGTCTGTTATTTCAGCTTGACTGTGTGGCCATTGTTCAGGAATAACTACTGTTAATCTTGTAGGCATTGTATATTCTACTCATTTAGCATATAATTGAACAGTTTCATTTACATCTAAATCTTCAGCTTCAACTGTTTTAATTGCAAAATCTCAAATAGTAGTAAATGTTTGATCTTTATATCATGCCTCAATAATATAACCTTTGTCATATTGTGCACCTGGATGTTCAACTAAAGTTTTATAAGTAATTAATTGATCACTTGGTTTAGTTCCCTTAGAGCCATTATTAAATTGAACTCTATATTTTTTAGGTGTACATAAAATATCAATAATTTTATCTTCTCATACAGCAACAGAAGTATCATATGTATATGGAATATCATTTACACTTATTTCTGTATTTTCGTAATGAGAATCAAAGTTTGCAGTAATTTTAAATTCTTGTCCTGCTAAGATAAAGTTAGTTAAATCTACTTCATCATTATAAAGTATATGATAATTTAAAACTCCTGGAACAGTATTAGTTGTTAATTGATAAGAATTAATTGATGTTGATTGAACATTATCATTATTATCTTTTACAAAAATATAATAAGTTCCATAATTATCTATTTCATAATTAGTATTAAAGTTTTCAACTGCAGGAATTACATCAACTCATGCATTTTCATCAGGTTCATCTTGATTTAATTGCACTTGATATCCACTAATACCAACATTATCATGCGCACTAATTGCAATTAAATTGTAAGAAGCTGCACTTGCACTAACTGTTGGCAATGATGAATCTTGTCAATGAGCATATAAAGTATAATCTCTATCAATTGGACGACTAAAGTTAAATTCTTCTCCAGCAATAGCTTCAGTAAATCAGTTAATAAATGTAACTGATGGATCATTTCAGACTAATTGTTGAGACGTAGCTAAAGTATTTCAATCTACTATTTCTACTGGTCCATAACCAGGCGCAAAAACAGCCTGATCATATTGCTTAATAAAATTAATAGTATATTGTCTAACAGATTCAGTATATACTGCATTAACATCTAAGTCTGTTGTAATTAAAGTTTCTCTATTTCAAACATCTCATCTACTAAAAGTATAATCAGTTGAAATAGATGATTCTTTAGTTGGGTCTAAAATAACTTTAGTAAGATAATTATTTTGAATTACCCAAGCACTATTATAGAATTCGCCATCATTATAGAATGTAACTAAGCATCTAACAATTTCAGCATCTATTCTTACTTCTGGATATCTTGTTTCAAATGAAACTAAATCTGCATAAGTAATTTCATTTACATGAATAACACCAGTAATTTGAGCTTTTGCAACATTATCACCTTTTTCATCTAAACCTGTTAAAGTATCTAATTTGTCATAGAATTGCTTAATTTGTGCAGATGAAGAATAAACTTCATCAATGCCAATTAATCTTATAGAAGATGTTGCAGCCATAGCCATAACATAGTTATAAGAATTAATTACTGAGCTTGGAATATCTTCAAGTCATAATGATTTTAAATTAGATAAATCTAATGTAGCATTTGGATCACCTAATTCAAATACTTCTAAGTTAGGGTGATTTCTAATTGCTAAGCTTGTTAATGTATTTGGTAAATGAACTTCTTTTAAGTTACCACCAGTTGGGAATATACAACCTTTAATAGCTGTATTCTCAAAGTGAACTTCTTCAATACTAATACATTTACTTAAGTCAATTGTTGGAGTTGCTTCAGCAGTACCACTTTGACCTGCAATACCTAAATTTGGACAGTTTCGTGCATCTAAATATGTAAGTAAGTTATTAGCACCAACATTTAAACCACGAAGTTTTTCATTTTGAACAGTTTTATTACCAATAACTAATCTTTGTAATTTTATTGCTTTAGAAAAGTCTGCATAACCAGGTTGGAATAATGATAAATCACCGACATCTTTTAGTAAATCAGCTGAATATAAAATTACAACTGAGTCAACACCTGCTGGATCCCAATGCTCTGGTGCTTCAATAACAGTTTTAACATCTTTTTCAGCACGATGAGTAACTGTTAAATCATCAATTGCTTGATCAAATACACCTGTTACATAACAGTTAATATAAGGTACAACTTCAAAATTACTCTTTGCATAAGCACGAAGCATTAAAGTAGTTCCTTTTGCATCTCCTGTTAAGTATTTAGAATCCATATATCTAAATCTATTTGCTAACCACCATCTACGTTGCTCAGCTTTTGAACCTTGAGCCATACCTAAATAAGTAGCATCTTGATTATAAATATAAGGATATAAATATTTAGTATAAGCATCTTCATTAAAAATTGATTCACTTCATTTAGCTTGATGATCTTGATAATATTTTTCAATGGTATCAAAACTTCAAACTGGAGCCCCATCACCAGCGCCATTAGAACGTAATTGTTCATACATAGCTTTTAATTCTGGTTGGAATGCATCTCTTACATTGTTTCAGAATACTGAATCTTGGCCATTATAAATATATGCACCTTCTTGTAAATCAGTATCTTCTTTATCATAGTTAAATACTAAAAGACCTTCATTGTTGATACCTAAAGCAGTGTCCATGTCATATGGAAGTCAGAATCATCTATTTCCACCATCACCTGCTTGTCTGCTCTTATAATAGCAAAGCATTGCATTCTTTGCACGTGAGTCAACCATTAAGAATAATTCAGTAAATAAATAATAGTATAATGTAGAATTCTTATTAAAATGTAATGTGAACTCAGTTTTAAATTTATTTAATTTTCTTGCTTTTTCTTCTTCTGAATCTGTATCTAAACGTTTAGTTTGAATAATTCAATCTAATAATTCTTGTAATTTATCTAATTCACCTGCACCAGTACCATATGGATGTTCATCATCGCCATATTCTTCTGGGTAACGAGATTCAAATGAAGAAGCTCAGTCAGCTAAATCATTTGTTTTAAATAATACAAGTGGTGTAGTATTATTAATAAATTCTCAACATTCATCACCATCTTTGAAGCCAAATGTTCTCTTATTATCCTTGTCATTATTGAAATTCATTTTTCCATAGAAATATGTTTTTTCACCATCATTATGGAACATAACAATTGGAAAACCATCAATACCAACACGGATACGTTTTTTACTATCTGTGCTTCCTGGAATATCTTCATCTGGTAATAATTCAGGAGGTGAGAACCAATTCTTAGTATCTTCAAAATATCTAACTAATTCAACGTTATTAGTACCTTCTGAAGAAGCAACGTCAGCTTTAAATGTAAATGTTTTTTCTTTCTTAGAATCATCTCCACGCATTTTATAATGTTCACTTCAGTTTCCATTATCATCATAGAAACCACCTTCAAATTTAATCTTGAAGTTCTTTCTAAAATAGTATTGTGAAGACGTACCTTGAACGTCTACTCTTGCATTTTCAGCTGTAAAATCTCTATCTGGGTCTGCTAAGTTAACATAATCAACTTGCATATATTTTCTATCTTTCTTATATGCTGGTAGGTCTGGGCCAATTAAAGTCATATAAGGTAAATCACCTAAAGCAGCGATTTTTTCAACAGTAATATTTCCAGAATCATCATAGTTATCATTATGTTTATATAATCTTGCTTTTTCAACAGGGTCATTAATATCTGCAATTCAGTTATTAACAATTTGTTGTCTTGTCAAGTTATTATCATAAATCTTTAAATTATAAATATCTACTGTAGAATCATTTGAACCAATTTTAATAATACTTGGAGGAGTTTGTTTAAAAGTGTCACCTTCAACATATCTACTTACACCAGATAGAATACCATTAATATACATATAAATTAATCTTGTTCTAAATGTTTCAGTTCCTTCAGTACGTTTTTCAACTACAAATGATAATCTTACTCTGTCACCTTCTTTATATTGAGTTGATAAAGCAGATTGTTGAGATTGTAATCTTGCTAATTGTGAAGTTAAATAGAAACCTTTACCAGCAACAGCATAGTAAATAGAAATTCTATCACCTGCTAAATAATGTGAAGTTTCATCATGTGAACTACCAATTTCTTCAAGACTAATACCATATTCATCTTCTAATTGTTCAAATGTAACTTTAGTATTATCTAAATCTCAGTCAGTTCCATCAAAAACAAATAAATAGTTTCCATGAACACCTGTTACTTTTGCAGCAAATTTTTCATTATCTACATTAGCAACAATAAATCTTAATTGACGAGTATCTTCACCTGCATATCCTTGTGAATATGTAATAGAATCAGTACCGTCTAAGCATTCAATAATTCTACTTTCAAAGTCCTTAATATCTCTTGTAGCAATTTCAAATTCAAATGTTTTACCTGTAACAGTACAGTCTTTTTCAAATGGTTTATAGTCAATTTCAACACGAGCATCACCAGAAACTCTTAAAACTGTATTATTATTTTCATCTAATAACCAACCATTTGAAACCCAGTTAAATCCAGTTAATGTACCAGAAATATTATGATCTAAATCATCTCATTTAGTACGTTTATCAATAGCTTCAGTATTACTTCTACCATAAGCACTTAATGATAATGCTAAAGCTGCAGTAACTGGTTCAACATGAATAGTTGTTTCATGAACATAAATAATAAATGTTTTTTCAACTGTTCCAGTTTTAATTTTTAATGTGTGTGAACCAACATTATCAAATCTATTTTCTCAATTTTGGAAACCTGTTCCAACTGTAATAGGTTCTTGGTCAACTCCATCAATTTGTAAAATAACTGTTGAAGTATTTTTACCTGGAGTATAAACTCTATATCTAACATTGAAAGATACATATTGTTCTTGTTCAACTGAAGCATCAAAAGGTGAAGCAATAATTGGAGTATTATTACCTGCTTCATAACAAATTAAATCATAGAATAATTCATTAGATCTAACTGTTTCACCATCTAATTCTGCTTCAAAATATACTCTTAATGTATGTGAGCCATGTGTTAAAACAGCTTTTGGAAGTAATCTTGTTAATTGTTCATTTGTTTTTTCTGTTACTTCAGGAGCACCACAAGGAATTCCATCTACAATAAAGTAAATTGTTTTACGAATACTACCAATTGGTGTATAAGTAAAAGTAACATCACCTGTATAACTAATATCATCTTCAAAATTAGAAGTTAATCTTAAAGTAACACCATTAACTGAACCAATAAGATTTTTAACTGTTGAATAAGCATCAACTACTCTAACTTCAATTTTATTATTTCCTGCAACAATAAATTGTGTTAAATCAAAAGTAACAATACCTTGATTATATTTACCATTAACAACTAATTTACCGTCAACATAAACATAAACATCACCACGACCAGTTGGCTCAGTATCTCTTAAAGAAGATCAATTAATTCCAATAATACATTTTGAACCAACAGCTACATTTTGTGGCCACATTTTTTCACCTGTTTCTGGATCAATAGCAACAGAGATTTTAACAGTAGTAGTGCTTCCACCGCCACCTCCTCCACCGCCTCCGGCACCTAAATCATAAGGACCTGAGATGATAGATTCTTTAGTTCCCATACCAGTAACTGGATCGACATCAGAAGTTAAATATCAAAAAGCCTTTCTTGCTAATTCTTTTTTAGCATCAAAATATAAACCTTTAGCTTTTCCTTTTGTAGCTTCTTCAATTAGAGGCAAAGCTGTTTCTGAGTCAAGTTTACTATTTAATTCTTTACGTAAATCTGTAATTGCATCTATTGGGTGTTGATTTGGTTTATCACGATTAATTAGTCTTTCATGATCTTTTACACCACCACCAGCTGCAACTGAACCACTTAATTCTTTTGTGGTATTAGTTATTTTTCCACTAATTTTATCAGCCATTTTTTAGCCTCCAATCTTTAATCACAAATAATAAATTTTGTTTTATTAACTACAGTTTTTACACCAGTAATATGTTCATCATCGTCATCATAATGATCTAATTTTAATTTAATTGCATAATAATATTTACCAGGATATAAATCTATTGTATCTTCTGGCTTTATTTCAATATTAATAACAGTAGATTCCCCTTCTTCACCATCAATATAGTCTTCTACTGTAAATTTTTTCTTTAATAATGCATCTTCAAACATTTGATGAGGATCCATTAAGCCAAAATATAGAGCATCTTTATCTTTTAATCTATAAACTTGTTCATTTTCATCTGTTAAATCTAAATCAAAAGAATAAGTATCTCCACGATTAATTACTATAATATTTCCAGGAATTGAAATTACTGACATAGTTTTTCTCCTTTGAATTTTTTTCTACAAATAATTTAGCAAATAAAACACTTAAATAAAAAGCTTAGAAATTAATCTAAGCTTTTTTAATTTTTTATTCAGGAATATATGTTGGATTAACTGTAATTACAATTGTTCCTTCAGCATCAGCTGGAATATAAGCTTTCTTAATACGACATTCATCTTTATTCTTGCCAGATTTTCAAACAACTGCTGCATCAGCACCTTCTAAATCACTTGTTTGAAGAATTGTGCTTTCAACACCATTAATAAGTACTGCAGTAATTGCAGATGGGTGAGGAACATCTTTATTATTTAAATTATGATCAACTTTAAATTGGAAATCTTTTAAAGCATTAATTATAACTGGGCCAGTGATAGCTGCACCACTTTCAGCAGTATTTTCAATAACATAATTTGCATTATTTACAAATGTTAATGTAACATCTGGTAAATCAAGAACAACTTTTAAAGTAACTTCAATATCACCAGCAACTTTTGTTAAAGTATAATATTTCTTAGCATCAGTTGGGTTATTAAGTTTATTATAGTTATTATTAACCTTTTTAGCCGAAACTTCGCAAGCATAACCTGCAGCAAGGTCACCAGCTACATTAAAGTAAACTTTAGCAACATCACCAGTTGCATCATTAGATGGTAAACCATTTGCATCATTATATGCTTTATCTAAAACTGTTCAAACATTATATTCTACACCATCAATTTCTTGAACTTCAGGTTCACCTAAAACTAATAAATTACCACTAATTAAAGCATTATCTAATTCTGGGAGAGCTGGAGGATTTGTAGCACCAGGACCATACTTCATAAATTTTTCACAATGGTCTGCACCACGGAAAACTCTAACTTCTGGTAAATTTGCTACTGGATAATCAACAGGAGCAATAAATTTATAAGTAATAACATGTGCTGGAATTTCATCTTCTTTAACTGCATGTAAATCAAGAGTTAGATCTTTATTAACTTTTGTAATTCTATACATACCAGGAATGCCAATATTCCATTGAGTCTTAAAATTATTATATCCATCGGCTGGTGTGATGCTGTCTGGAACAATTACATAACCTTCTGTATTTCAAACAGGTCTAAAGTTAAATTGACCAGTTTTATCAATTTCTGGATAACCAAAATCACCGTCTCTTGCATACATTTGACGACCATCTTTAATGTAATCACCATGAGTTTCTGGGGCATCATCAATATCAATTCTTTCTGGACAAGCATATCTAAATACTTCAATTGAGTCTGCTACATAAACTGTTTCAGTTTCTTCTGTTAATTCATCAACAATTTCAACTGGACAATATGCATGATCTTTTGCTGGGCGTGGATCATCATCACTTCTTTTTACATAATTAATAATTTCAATTTTTTTAGGAGCTCTATTATCTAATTCAGCAACTAATCTATTATATTCAGTTTTAGTTACAAACTTAGCATCAATTTCTTCTTTAGAATAAGCACCTTTATAAACAATTCAATCACTTGTAGTTGGTTCAATATTTGGAATAACTTTTTCAACACCTTCTGGATAAGCAACTTCAAATACATCACCTTCAACATTAATTTCCATATCTGGAATATAAATAAGTGGTCTATTATTATATGAAGCAAGTACTACTTCTTTTTGATGAACTAAACCTGCTTGAGCATAAACTAATGTATTTTCAATAGCAGTGATTTCATCAATAATAGCTAAACCTGTATGATATTGAGTATCAACAATTTGATTTGCATATAAATCTTCACTATTATTAATAATTACTTTTTCAAGATAAGCAGCAGTATCAGCTACGCCACAATCGCTATTTCCAGGATAATATTCTAAAGTATCTTCAATATCTTTACCTAAACGTAAACTTGAAGTTTGCACTTTTCCAATAATGTTATCAACACCATCATTACCTAATACAATATAACCATTTTCTGCTTTGATAGCTTCATCTTCTGCCTTAATAATCATATCACCTTTACTTGTAAATTGAATATTTTTAGCAGTTTCAAAAACACAACCAGCTGCTTTTTCTAAATAAGCTAAAGTGAACTCATTTGATTTAAATTTAATACGTCTTGTGCCAGTGTGTAAAATAAATGAATCTAAATCATTTATGTCTGTACTCTTATAGTAGAAATCTTTAATAAGAAAATCTACTCTATAATCAGCAACTGTTGGATTAACAACAATATGTTTACCAGAAAAATCACCTGAAATAACATATTCAAATTTATCAGAATCTGGTGTTAAAACAATTTCATAATCACTTACATCAATTGGATCACCATCAACTAAAATTTTAGCTGGGCCAACAATATCTGCATAACTTACTAATGTTGGAGTAGCTTTTGCTGAATTATTAATAATTTCAGTTCCTTCAGCTATAAACTTAATACCATATTTTTCTTCAGAAGCATTACTTGCATTATATAATTTATTGCAACCTTCGCCAAAAGTAATTTTAGAATTAATAATTCTCTTAATACCATTTGCAGATTTGCCTTCAAATGCAGCTTCTTTACAATTATTAATCTTATATTCACCACCAAGAATTAATAATTTACCATCATCAGTTTTTCCTTCTGAAGCACTAAATGCATCATTTGCATTTTCAACTTCAAAATAACCATTAGTAATCTTTAATAATTTACCACCATGAATAGCATCATGATAAGTATCTAAATAAGCATGAATATTACCATTAATAATTAATTCAGAAGCTTTAATACCATGACCTGCATTATTTTTAATTGTTAAATAACCAATACCATTAAGCATTAAATTATTTTCTGAATGTAAAGCACCAAGAGATTCTTCGCCATTTTCAACTAATAAATAGTTTTTAGAATTATTTATAATTTCAACAACAAGCTTTCCAGCTTCTGGTGTATAGTTAATTGCTGCAGCTGCATCAGATTTAATATTAACACCATTTAAAATAATTTTAGTTCTATTATTAACAGCAGCTTCACCTTCACCAATTTCAATGTGACCAATTAAATCACCACGTAATTCATATACACCACACACATCTAAATGAACAGTTCCTTGAGGCACTTTAACATTATTAACATAAAAACTAATAGATTCAACTCCACCATTTTTATCATATAATCTAAATGCTCTGTTAGTTTCAGATAATCATTCTTGACTAACTTGATTAGCTAATTCTTGAACTTTTAAAACACCATTTTCAGAAGTATTTTCAGGAACATCTAAAGCATTAGTAATTTTATAAGTACCAGTTTCAATAATATCATTTAAAGATTCACCCTCATATTCTGCAAAGTTATTAGCTTTTACAAAAAGTTCATTTTCATTAAGAATAACATCACCATTAGCAGTTAGTTTATCTTGTTTATTTTCTTCTAATTCATTAACATTTTCTACAATATTATCAACAGAATTATCTAATTCAAGAACATCTTCTGATAAAGCTTGTACAGTAGCATTGTCAGCTTTAGTAGCTACAGCTATATTTAAAACATTAACTTCATCTACAAGTTCATTAATTGCATCAGTAGCTCTTTCAACACCATTTTCAATGTTATTAAGATTTTTTGCATTTAATCTTGTTTGATCATTCTTTCATGTTGTTTTTTGATAGTTATCAATTCTATTCATTAGTTTTCTCCTTAATTATCACTACAATATAAATCTTCTGAACATAATAAATCTTCAGAACAAATTGCTACTTGCTTCTTAGTTTCATCTCTGATAACTAAAATAGATGGTTGTTTCATAATTCTTGCTGGAGCGTTTGGAACTACTCTTGGATTATATATTGCAATAATTTTATAGTCCATCAAATCATCAAAATCATTTTCATAAAACTTTTCTGTAAAAGCTGCACTACCAACTAAATTAATTGCAGTAATATTACCCTGTTCATCATAAGTGCCTGTAAAATAAACACCATCTTCTGAATATTCATTTCATTTAATAGTACCACTTTCTAAAATAGTAAATGCTGAATATTCATAAGCATTATCATTTTCTTTTTCATTATCACCTTGATTAAAACAGAAAAGAACTTGAGCTAATTTTCTAAAATCTCCACCAACTTTACAAGTAAATACAATACTTGAGCCTTGATAAATAGTAGAAATTACTTTCTTTAAATTATTTATTGGAACAGTGTTTAATTGAGTTTTTATGTTAACAAATTTTGCCATCTTAAATCACCTCTAAAATTCCATCTGCTTCAGAGAATAAAGTATAATTTTCACCATCAATTGTGCAGTCTAACATCATTCTATAAACATCATGTTTTAAAGTGTTTTTTTCTGATGGAATATAAATTTCAATTTCATTAAAGTTTTCTGTTCTTGTAATAACAGCATCTTCTTCAGAAATTAAAACTTCATGTAATACGTCAACAATACTAAATTTAAAATCTTCTAAATAACCAAGTATATCAATATCTCCATCAATATCGCCATCAAATACAAAATAAAGTTTAATTGGTGCACCTTTTTTGCAAGAAACACCAACATATTCACCCTTAATATTATAAATGATTTGCATATCTGTGAAACTATTTAATTTTTTATCATCATCTAATATTTCTTCTTGTAAATAATCTTTTCTATTAAGATGATGGTCATAGTTATAAAACATATCTCTTGCCATTTTAAGTCTCCTTAAAAAGATTTTTTCAATCTCGTTTAATTTAGCAAATATTTAAAGTAAAATAAAAGTCATAGCTAAACTATGACTAATAATTGTATCCTTTCATGAAAAGTCAAATTGTAAATATTATAATCATTATTATTATCAACAATCATAATATCACATTTTCATATTTTTTCATAATTGTCTCCAATAAAAAAGCGGTAAAATTTAACTTTTACCGTTTATTTAAAATATAATATTATTTTGCAGCTTTTTTAGCAGTTGCTTTTACTTCAACAGTATTAACTTTCTTTGACCATTTGCACATTTCAGAAATATAATCAATTAATTTCTTAATAATTTTTTCATCAAAAGCAATTCCTGCAGCTTCCATAGCTGTTTTAATTCCTTCAAGTGCCATATTTAATTTATCTTCAGATGTCATATCAGGATGAGTTTTTGCAAATTCTTCAACATCTGCCATAACTTGCTTAGCAATCTCAGTAATTAATTTTCAGTTCTTATCTTTAATAGATTTAATTATTAAAAGTACGAATGCAACAATAGCTGAAGCAGCTGAAATAATTTCTGGTAAAAGTTTTAAAATTTCTAAAAAGATTTCCATTTCAATTTTCTCCTTTGCTTAAATTTTATTCTTCATCTTTGTCTTCTTTATTTTCTACTATGCCAATACTAACAAGCTCTTTTTCTTTTTTCTTTCCCCTCGTTTGTGGAGCTGTAGCAGCTGCTCTTGCAAAAGTAAGACCAAGTGCCCTTAATTGATCAGCATCAATTGTAGTTCTTTCAACTGGTGTAACTGGTAAATCATCCATTTCTTCTTTCCATGCATTAACATATTCTAAGAAATGATTTCCACCTAAATCCCTATATGTTTTATATAGCTCATGTCAGTTTGCTTTAGTACTTGCAGAAGCATACCCATCTTCACGACAAAGATCTAAAATAGCTTTCATTCTGTCTCTTAACATTGTAACAGTACCAGTTGTATTTGCAGCAAGGTCAACTTTAATTTCATTGATTTCAGAAAAAATATTTTCAATCTTATCATTAATAGGTTTTGATTCTTCTCTAAAAACTGTACGAATTGAATCAGTTAAACGTTGTTGTTTTCTTTCTTCTTCTTCTTGTTCTCTTGCCAATTCTCTTTCATTTACTCTTTTAGCTTTGAACTTACCACGTTCTGCTAAATACCCTGAAATACCTAATACACCTAAAACTGTACCAAGTAAACCAACTACTGCTATTACTATTTCTAATCATAATGGCATAATATGTGCCTCCTATATTCTAAGACTACACAGACTAAAACTGTGCCCATAATCATTTAATTTAGCAAAAATAAAATAATAAATTATTATTTTTATTTTATATTAGACTAATAAAAAAATAAGTAGCTTAAACTACTTATTTTTAGCAAATATTTTCTTAAAGAATTCTTTAATTGCACGTAAAAATCTTGTTAACCAGTTTTCGACAGGTTTTGGTTCAATAGGATCATCACTTAGATCTTTATTTTCATTAACAGTAATTCCCCAATATTCATCAACTGGATAATCTTTACTCATTAATAATTTTCCATCATAGCCTCAATTTTGTCCTCAAGAATTTTGAACAATTCATTGACCTTCTGCTGTTCAACCAACAATAATCATTGCATGATAACCACGTAATTCTTTTGTTTTAGTCTTAGTTAGATTTCTTGCAAAGTCTGTATAAACAGGAACACAAATTAAACAGCCACCCCTATCCATAACTGCAGCTTTAATATCTTCTTCAGTATAGCATCTATAATAATTAATAATTTTGTGAGGTGCAGCTTTTTCAGCTAAGGCATCTTTTTCTGCTTCAATTAATTTTTGAACTTCTGGATATTTTTTATTATAAGGAAAATCTGTATAATAAACATCACCACATTTATTTAATTGCTTTAATGCTTGTCTCATATACATACCTTCACCTTTAAAATCAGTGTCGGCACGATTTCCATAAATATATCCACGAGAATATTCTTTATGTTTTTCATAGTTAACTTCTTCACCTTTTGATAAAGCTGTAGAACAAGAATGAGCAACACAAGAACCTACTGAGCCTTGATTTAAAATTTCAGTTTCAGGTGCTTCATATTCTTCTGGAAATTCTCTAACTTCTGCAGCAACCATTGCTGGTGTAAAGTCTCTTGTATCTTCAGGACTTGGCATAACTCCATCAAATACAATTTGATCAAAAATTTGTTTATCTAATTCTTTAATATCTTTTGTTAATCTAACTTTCTTAATCATTTACTTTCTTACCTTTCTTATGTTCATCAATATATCAAGCAGCATATTTACCACATTGACTTGCCGCATCTTCAGCTCAGTATTGATCATATGGAGGATTTTTCTTTCCTTTTCTTTCTCTAAATTCTTGAACCCAATATCTTGTTGCTGAATGTAATGCAATAGTAAATAAATAGAATGGGCCTGTTCATAATTGACAAATAGTGTGTCCAAATTCATGCGTGTCTAAATAGCTTTCTGTTGACTTTTGATCTCTAACAAACATTAATCCCATTTCAAAACCACCCCAGTATTCTGGGCCAGCTGAAATTGCATATATCCATTTATACTTTTTAAAATGAATATATTCTCTAAAAAATAATTTTGCATATAACATAACTAATGTAATAATTAGTCCAACTACAGTTTGAATAATTCCTCAAGTGCAAGCAAGTAAATAATATAATCATCTATGCTTTACTAAAAATTTTGTTCAACCTGCACAAACATCAAATAAAAAATTTCCAAGTTTTCCATGGTCATATTGTCTTTTAATTTCCATAATAAACTCTCCTTATTTATGAATATAATATCCTTTTATAAATGGTCTAAAAGCTTCTTCTGTTGCAGTACCTTTCCAATCAGTCTCACTTTTACGCCTAATTAAATATACTTCAAAATTACCACAATCTGCAATTACTTTACCAGAATATTCTTTATAAATATCATAATCTGGGTCATCTTCCAATAAATCAGGAATTTCATAATTATCAGACTCAAAATTTTCTGCTTTTGGAATTCCTATTATACTGCCTTCAGAATCTTTTCAAGTCATTCTTATTCCAGTTGTTTCATAAAGTACTTCACGCATTACATCATGATTTAAATCAGAAGCTCTTGCAGCTAAATAATGACCATTTGAAATACATAATCTTAGACCTTTTATTTTTCCTTCATTTACAACATTTTGAATGAAGTTTCTAAATTCATAAATTGAATCTGAATATCAAATTTTTTCATAAGATGGATCTTCACCTGTATATCATTTTTCATTTAATTTACTTAATTTTTCATAAATATCTAAAAAGTCCTTATTCATAATAAATTCTCCACTAAATAATTTAGCAAATAAAAAAGTAGCTGCTTTTATTCAGCTACTTTTTCTTCTTCAGGTAAGCCATAAACTTCAACTAATTTATCTATTGCTTCTTGTACAAGCTTAAGTTCATACTTAATAATAATAGTTGGAGCATTGGCTTTAATCTCCTCATTTAATCGCTCAATGCGTCGATTTAACAAGTTTAAAGCTTCCATTTTTGTCTCCCTTATAATTTATAACATTTTATTAGAAAACGCGATACAGGCCAAATTTTGAGCCTTATTATTCGATTCTAATAGCTTTATCCTTTGCTCTTTGTAAAACTTTTATATTTGTAACTATAAATTTATTTGCGTCCATATGACTTGCAGATAAATAACCTTCAGCTTTGACATAATCATGTTCAAATACAGGCGCATGACTTGGAACATAGCAATGCACATCTTCATCATCGGCTGTTATAGTTAGCCAAGCTCCATCTTCATAAGTTACAATTCCATCAATAATTACTTTATTCATTTGTCACCTCATAATTTTTTTCTATAAATACAATATTAAATAAATCAACATATTTTTCAAATGGAATTTCATCATCAACTTTTGCATTATAAGTATCAGGCCATTTACTAAATTCTTCATACTTATCATTTCCAAGTTTTAACAAATCCGCACAATAACTTGGAAGACTTCTAAATGCTCCCCAAATTCCTTTCATAGATTTTAAATCTGTTTCTGTTAAATAAACTTTGTCTCCATTTAATTTAATCATTTAATACCTCCGAAAATAAATTATATGGTTTTGGTTTGTCATTAACTTCTTGCTTTGGAACAATCCATTTTAAAGTTGGAAAACCGTTGTAGTTTGTATTAAAAATAAACCAGCAATAACAAGCAGCAGAGCCAATCTTTTTCTTGTTGCCATCTTTATCTAACTTAAAAGTTCCATCTTCATTCTTTTGATATCGCTCATCATTTTTATAACAAGCAACACGCTTAGAATAAATATAAACTGTTTCAAGTTTCTTTTGATTAAATATTTTTTCTAATCTTTCTTGTCCCTCTAAAAATTGAACTTTTAAAAACAATGCCATTTTTCGGCCAGGTTTTAATTCTTTTAAAGCATGATCAACAAATTCTGTTTGAAACATATATGGTGGATTTGTTATAATATCATAATCAATATCTTTATAAGTAAAAAAGTCAATTCCTGATTTTCCAAATCCATGATCATATAAATCTGTTGAAATTACTGTTTTTCCAAGTTCTTCCATTCTTTTAGAAAGATTACCAGATCCACAACAGGGTTCTAAAATTGTGTCTCCAAATTGTTCAACTTCAAATAAGTCATCAATACATTCTGGGTCTGTTGCATAAAAGTCTGTTGCTTCTCTTTCATCGCTTGTATGATTACTTGCACCAAGCAGTCTAAATAAATCTTCTGATGTATGCGGCATATTTTTACCTCTATTTTCTTACATATTATTATACAATATTTTCTTCACTATTTTAAATAAAAAAAGATAGAATATTAAAATTCTATCCATTATTTTTCTTATTTTCTAAAAACTTTTCAATAAATTCTTCATCAGTCATTCCATTTGGAAAATAATCACTATAAACTAAAAATGGCACAAAATCACCATTATTTGGAATTCCTGCTAAATAAAGTTTTGTATTGAATGCTAAAGACATTCTAACATCAATCACTCTTTGATTTTTGCTACCACGCCATTTATTTTTACTTGTTATATCTCTTTCTTTTAAAATAAACGGACCAACAACAGCAACATCAATATATTTCATAATTTCTAAATCTTTAACATCTTCCCACTCATAACCAGTGTAACACCAAATATCTTTTGTTGGTAATTTTTCTTTTATAAGTTTTGCTATTTCTAAAAAACCATCTACATTTTTTGGATTTAATGGTTCGCCACCACAAAATGTAATGCCCTTATAATAAGATTTTTCAAGTTCAGAAATTATTTCATCTAATAATTCTTTATAATCTGTTCCTTGATTAAAATCCCAAGCTTCTTGATTATGACAACCTTTACAATGTAAATCGCAACCAGAACAATAAATAGATAATCTTATTCCAGGACCATCTGCTATTGTGCATTTTTTAATATCTAAAATTCTCATTATTTATTCACCACATCTTTTTCTATGCTAACTTGTAGCCACCTTATTGCTAAACTGCCTAAAGCATTACCTATAATATTTATTTCAAGATAACCAAATGCTTTCCAAGCTTCTGCAGTAGATTCAAATGAACTTGCACCCAAATAAAAGCTGTTTGCAATGCAGTGCTCAGTTCCACTTAGAATAAAGCCCATTACACAAAGAATAACTGGAATTATATTATGTGTTTTCTTATAAAGTTCAACTGCAAGATAAATAAATACACCACAACTAAAACCATCAAAAAACATTTGATACCAAGTTTTAGCCATTCTTGCACTACCTTCACCAAATGGGCCATGTAAAAATTGCATAGCAGGATATAAACCATCAACTGATTTAAGACCTTTATAAAGCATTCCCATAAATATTGCAGCAGTAAAATTAAATAATAACATTACTCCAGCTTTCCAAGTATCTCGCCAAGTTTTAATATAACCAACTTTTCCAGTAAATAAATTAGCATCTAATAAAATAACTGCAATTAAACCAATACTAAATAAAAATGCACCAACGTATTTATTTTCACAATTTAAATAAATACCACCAGCCATTGCAATTAAAATACCAGCTGTAATAGATTGAAAAATAAATCTTGCTTGTTTTGTATATGGCAAATCACTTAATTTTTTTAATTTCATAATTTTTACCTCCGGTTATTGGGTCATTTTATTATTTTGACCCGATTGCCTATATATTATTATACAATAAAAGTAAGCTAAATATAGCTTATATAATAAAAGTAAGCCAAATATAGCTTACTTTGTTAATATATATGTATAGCTTCATGACCAGCTGTTCAACGATCCTCCATATCACGAGCATTAGTGCGCTCTTCATAATCTTTTGCTTTTCACTTTCTATTTATTTCAGTAGCAGCATCTTCTGGTGAAAGTATTTCTTGGGGATCATTTCTATATTTTATGATTGCTTGTACTCAGTAATCCTCTGTAGTATGTCAATTTAAATCAGCATATTCATCATAAACATCATTATATCATTTATGTGTCAAATAAACTTCTGTACTATCAATAGTAAAGTCATATGTCCTTTCGCCTTGCACACATTTCTTTAGTATATCATCAACACCAGGAAGGTCTAATATTGCTTGCTTTAAACTATCTTTTCAGTGCTGTTTCTTAGCATAAATAAGCTCAGCAGGCTCAATATTATCCTTAAATAGCATCCACCAAACTTTTTTTAATGCTTTAACTGCTCAATTATCTGGAAAAGCCTCATCTAATTTTTTAATTGCTCCATAACAAGACTTATCTTTTAAAGTATTAATATCATCAAATGAATTGTCTTTTATGCCAAGTGACTTATAAACATTCCCAAGTGGCATAAAAATATCTTCAAATTCAACACCTGGCGTTTTTTCAATCATATTTCACAATAAATTAGAATATCCTTCATTAAAACGAAATAAGTCAAGTTTTCCTTCTCTAGCAGCTTTTCAGAATTCTTGTTGATTATCATATCGTGCTCGTGCTTGGCGAGAATAATAGCTCGATTGTCGTGGTGTATAACTAACTTCATCTAACTTATTTAAGTCATCAAAAGCTTCTAGTAAACTATATTCTTTTTTCATAATTTTCTCCTTTATTAATTCTTCAAGGTTTTACAAATAATTTAGCAAATAAAAAGCTGTACTTCTACAGCTTTATTTTAAATATGCTTAACTCTATCTTCTACTTCTTTTTGTTTTCCATAATTGAAAGCAGTTTTATAGTTTCCAGTAAGATATCCTGTGACTCTACGTAATTGTTGAATATTATGACTATCACATTCTGGGCAGCAATCATTAAATTCACCAGTATAACCACAATCTAAACAAGTATCATTTGGAATATTAACTGCAAAATAAGGAATATCTTTATCCATTGCATAATTAACTAAAGTTTCTAAAGCTTCTAAATTTCCAGTTGCTGCTGATGATAATTCAACATATGTAATACAACCGGCATTAGAATAACCTGTTAATTGTGATTCAATATCAATTTTTTCAAATGCAGTTACATCTTCCCAAACTGGAACATGAATACTATTTGTAAAATATTCACGATCTGAAACATTTGGAATTACACCATATTTTTCTTTAAACTTTTTCATAGCTGTATAACAAAGATTTTCAGCTGGAGTATAATAAACACCAAAGTTTAAATGATATTTTTGTTTAAATTCTGCACAACGTTTTTTAAATAATTCTTCAATACGTTTTGCTAATGCCATACCTTCAGGAGTACATTGATTTTTGCCAATTAAGAGTTGTAATGTTTCAGCCATAGCAATTTGACCAATTACTAATGTTCCATGTTTTAAAGCACTTCTAATTCCTTCTTCTGGATGATAGCCCATCATTGTGCCATTTTCATACATAAACTTAGCTGAGTCTGCACTTTGTGAACAAATGAATTCATATCTTTCAATTAACATGTCTTTTGCTTCATTAATCTTATAATCAAGTAATTTCATGAAGCATTCAACATCTCTATCAGCTTCCATTGCTAAAGTTGGAAGAATAATTGTAACTGGACAAATATTACCACGGCCATCTTTAGTTTGTGGGTTTACACCTGGTTCAGCATTAATATCTGCACCATTTGCAGTACGACATCCCATTGTGCTAAAATAAGTTTTTGGATCGTTTCTATCATAACCAGCATTATTAGACCAGTCTACATTTGCATAATTTGGATATAATCTTTTTGCAGTAGATTTTAATGCTAATTGATACATATCATAATTTGGAGTTCCAGGTCTATCATTAACACCTTTCATATATTGAAAAATACCGCAAGGGAATATTGGTGTTCTATGTAATTTACCAACACCTTTTAAACTTCCTTCAAGTAATGACTTAATAACCATTCTTCCTTCTGAACTTGTACAAGTTCCATAATTAATAGAAGTGAAAGGTAATTGATTTCCTGAACGACTTTGTAAAGTATTTAAGTTATGATACATTCCTTCAACTGCTTGGTCTAATTCACGTTGAGTCATCTTTATTGCATATTTATATGCACCATCATAATTCTTATATTCTTTTGCATCAATTGGTCTATTTGTTGCATCATAACAGAAGAATGTTTCTTTTGGATTATCTATATTCTCGACAAATTCTAAACCATCTTTAAAATGCTTTGCAAATGATTTTCTAATATAAGGAACCATTGTCCAATCTAAATGAGTTGCAGAAACACCACCAAATTGTTGTAAACTTTGTAATTGGAAGATTACAGCAACTAATTGAAATGCAGTATTTACTGAACTTGCTGGTCTAATATCTGTTTGCCTTGTATTAAAACCTTTTGCTAATAAATCATCAAATGGAATTGATAAACAGTTGTGCATTCCAACAGCATATGAATCTAAGTCATGAATATAAATTTCATTATTTAAATGATTATTTCTTGACTTTTCAGACATACAATAATCTAATGCATATTGCTTTGTAATTACACTATCTGCTTCACCTTTTCTTCCACCAAAAGATTTCTCGTCAACATTAGCATTTTGATTAACAATATCAAAACCAAATAATTTGTCGCCAACTTCTTTTAATAACTTAGATTTGCCTTGTCTAATTCTTGTTCTTTGATCTCTATACAAGATATATTGTTTTGCAGTTGCTTTAAACTTACTAACAAGTAATGTTCTTTCAACTAAATCTTGAATTTGTTCAACATCTAAATCTTGTATTTTTTCACACTTACTTACTACTGAATTTGTAACCTGATCAATTTCATCTTCAGTCATTTCTAAACTTCTACTATTAGCCTTACTAATAGCAGATCTAATCTTGGAACTATCAAAATCACGCTTAGTTCCATCACGCTTTGTAATTAACATAAAAATCACCTTCCTGGAGTCAGTTATCTGTTATTCTCCAAATTTGTAGAAAATTAAAACCGCTATCAATTTTTTATATTAACAGCGGGATCTATTGTACTTAATTTAGCTTATCTTTTTGGTGCTAAAGATCGTGTATCAACTAAGATAGTTTTTCATGTGGTATTAAGAGTTCTTTGTCAGATTTTTCTCATACCATCTTGTAATTCATATTTTATTTTTATTAATAATTGTGAAAAATCAGAAATATTTTTTGCATGTGCACTATAAAATTGATCAAAAGATAATAAAGTAAGATCACACATTATTCTTTTTTGATTTCTACTTTCTCTACTTCCATCACCTTTGCCACGAAAAATAAAAGATGCATTTATAGTATCTCCACCAGTACTAATTCATCCAACTTGATATTTTGGTCCAAGTACATTAGTATTAAAAATTTCTTCTTCACTTGGAATTTTTACGTCTTTAGCAGCTAAAAGAAATTCATTTAAAATATTAAGATTTAATAAATTATAAAAAATTCATTTTCCAGCACGTTCAGCAGAAGCATAAGAATTAGCAGGTATACGTTTTACAAAATAGCTAACAATTGTTTCTTTTGAATCAAACATTGTAGAAAGTAATGGCTTATCACCAACTTGTCCCCTACTGCCATAATGCAACTGTGTTCAATTTTCTGGTTTTATAAGTTGATCAAAATAAGATTGTCATTGCCAATCTGAGTCTATTCAATTTAACACATCAATTGGTTGTAAATTTGTCATAAATAAAAGTCTCCTTTTACTATTAATTTAGCAAATAAAGGAGACTTATTTATCTCTATATCTTTATGGAATAATTACAGTTGATACATCATCTGAACTCATATATGTTTCTGGTAAGATACCATTCCATTGTTGAGTATAATAATACTTGATAAGATTTTCTGCACCAACTTTTAATTCAGCATCACTTACTAAAGTGCCATCTGGCTTAACTAATGTATTAATTCCCTCGTCAGTTGTAACTACTGTCCAGCCGTTAATGGAAGCTAATCTTTGCATTGCAATACTGGCCTCTTTACGACCTTGGTACTCAGCACTATCAGCACCAATTTGTGCAACATCTTTATCAGCTTGTGCCTTAATTCTTGCAACTTCTGCTTCAGCTTCAGCTCTCTTTGTTGCTGCCTCAGCTTCTGCTTCTGCTTGTAAAATAGCAACTTGTTTTGCATTTTCTGCTTCGGCTAATTTTTGTTCTTGTTCAATTAAAGCTTGTTGTCTCTTTTGTTCTTGTGCAACTTTTGCAGCAACAGCTGCTTCGAAGTCGTCTGTAAAGTCTATATTTGTAAGAACAATTGTTTTAACATTTACATAATATCCAACATTGATACTTTCATCAACAACTCTTGAAATATTTGCACTAATTGTACTTCTATTATTAATAACATCAGTCGCAGTATTTTGTGCAAATACTGATTTAATATTGTCAAGCGCGATTGAAGTAATCTTCGACTCTAATTTTTCAATTGAGCCGTATTCTGTCGCAATTTTGTCAACTTGTGATGCATCAATTGTATATTGTAAATCAGCATTTACTCCAATGATTTGGTTATCTTTAGAGTAAGTCTGTGTTTCAATTTTAATTTCACGAACTTTAGTATCATAATATTCATACTTATTAGTAAAATATGAATCCCAGTGAACACCAGCTTCTCTTGTACCAGAAACTTTTCCTAAATATCTAACGACAGCAACTTCACCAGTATCAACTTGATGAATGTTTCCAGGAATGCAAATAGTTAAAATCAAAAATACTACTGCTAAAATACTTCCTGCAATTTTTCCTGCCGGACTCTCATCGTCAACAAAAGACATAATTGCCCAAATACCTGTACCGATTGTAGCTAAAATAAATACTACAAATAAAATAATTTTAAAAACCATATTTTTTCCTTTCTATTTTAAATTACCACCACATAGCTGGTAATATAATTGCCCAAATTTTTGCAATTTCACTTGTTATTTCTAAATGTTCTTCTTTCCAAGAATCATGAAAACCATACTTAATAAAATACTTATTATTTGCCAATTTTTCTGGCATTTTAATATTTTCTTTATATTGATATTCACTCGTAAAATAAAATTCTAATCTTTCAAGAATATTATCCATTAATTCTAATTGTGTGTATTCTTTACGTTTATATCTAAACTTGTGATAATTCATATCTACACAATTAATTTCTTTATATCTGGTTATATGTTCATATAGCCAAATATAAAATGAAGCTTCCATACACCAAGTATCACGTTCATCAAAACCATAGATTTCTCTTTCTTTTAACCAACGCTTTTCTCGCCCGTCAATAAAATTATCATCTGAATCATCCCAACCTTTTGGCAAGATTTGATCTAAATAATAATGTTTATCTTGTAATAGTTCTCGATAATATTTTCTATCAACTTTTTTATTTCTATTTGGTTTCATTTTAAAGTCTATTTATACTTCAAATATAAATTCTACCTCATAAATTCGAGTTTCTTCATCACCAACATCTTGAAGATTATAACACCAAGCATTTCTTAAAACTGTGCCATCTTCTAAAGTAATATCTCTTTTTAATAAATGGCTACTAATTGGGCTACTTGGTCTGCCTGGAAATGCAGCAACAATCATTTGTTGTATTTCAGACATATTTTCTAAATAATCCGTTATTTCTTCAGGTTCAGCTGAGACACAAGCTCTATTAATATCAATATAATTAATGAGTTTCATTCTTCTTTACTACCTTCTTAGTTTCTTTTTTAGCTAATGCTTCACTTCTCTCAGCTTTCTTTAAATAACGCTTAAATAATTCACCAGCATTAAAGTTATTACCTAAATAAAACTTAGCAATTGCAATAGCAACACCTTTTTCAATATCCCATTTATCAGCAGGATCACAAGTAACTTTTGTAGTTTCTCCGTTTTCCCATTTAACAACAATAGTTTGTTTTTCTTTGTTTACAAAAACGTCTTTAATTTTAACCATTTTATTTTTCCTTTCATCTTCTTTTAATTCTTTCATAACTTTATCCCAAGCTTCAGTTCCATATTTAAGCGGTCCAGCTAAATCAAATTCATTCCAAAATGGATCATAACAAGGACGTCTTTTATTATACTCGTCCATAGTAGTTGGAATTTTTTGAGCTAAAATTTTAGCTAATTCATTTTTATTATAATATGGATCTAATGATAAAGAAACATTATAATATTTAAGATTATCCGAGTCTTCATAATATTCTACTGATATATTTTTAACTAACCAAGGTTTTGTAAAATATTTTGTATCCTTATTACTGCATAAAAGAATACCTTCTAAATTCCCTACATAGTTTTTATTAATTAAATATTGCAGGTCTTCCATGCTTCTAACAATTAAATCAATTTTATACTCATCCATAAATTGTGAATAATTTCTTAAGTCAAATTCTTTATTATCATTTAATGTAATAAATTTTGCTGGAAAAGATGATACTGTAAACATAATAATACCTCCAAGTATTTTTTTCTTCTATATTATATTATACAATAAAAAAAGACTAATTTCTTAGTCTTTTTTAAATTATTTTACATTTTTTATTTCTAAATCACTATAAAGCATGAATTCTTGGGCAAAGAAATCTGTAGGCTTTTTAGCTCTTGTTTTTTCTTTTGCTTCTAAAATGTCTTCAATACTTTTTTCATTACTTTCAAGTGCAGTCATATCATTATCTCTAACAATAATCATTCCAGGAACTGAAGTCTTTTTTGCTTTTGATTCAACTAAGAAAAAGTACTTGTGTTTCTTATCAGCGTTAACTTCAGCAACAACATTCCAACCATTAAAACTTTTACCAATAAATTTACTCATATATTTTCCTTTCTATAAACTTATTTCAATATTATTATACAATAAAAGGAACTAAAATTTAGTCCCTTATTTTATTTATCTGTTCTATAGTCTAAATATACAGGAAATCTTAATGAAATTCCACCATTTTGATTACAAGTTTCTTCAAAATATTGAATAACTACTGTTCTACCAAGCCATTTGTCTTGATTTTGCCAAATTTCTTCACGTAATTCATCTGAAAAACCTGAACCAACTTTAACTACATTATCTTTATAATTAACTAAAATTGCACCAAGTTTGCCAGCGTTTTTATTAGTTCCTTCTTCAAAACCAATAATTTCTAAATCTAAATCATTCATTTTCTTTACTTTTAATAAAGCATTTGAACGCTTAAATTCATAAACTGAATCTAAGAAGTTAATCATAACTCCTTCTTCACCATGCTCAATATTATAATTTAACCATTTAATAATTTCAGAAGTATCATTACCTTTATATAATATTGGTAATAACTTAAAATATTTAAATTCATTTAAATCAAATATTGCAGATAATTCAGCACGTCTATGACGATAATCAACTAGACAGTTTTGAATTAAAAAATTTCTAACTGGCATAAAATCAAATACCAACATTCTTAAACCATACTTTTCACCATCTTTACGTGAAATCTTCATAGTTTCTTTATATTGGTCCTTAGACGTTAATTTACCAGGATCTAATAAAGTTAATTCTCCATCAAAAACAAAGTTGTCCATGGTCAAATTTTCAAGCTCATTTTGCAAATCTACAAGACCTTCATACTTTTGACCAGCTCTTGTATAAAATGTAACTTCACCATCACATTTCATTGCAATAATTCTTCCACCATCAATTTTTGTAGTTAACGCAAATTCTTTTCCTTCAACAATACTTGGATTATCAAAGTATTTATTTGCTAACATTACATTAAATTCTGGAATGAGGCCTGGAATAACCTTATTAATAGTTTTTGCATCAATTCCAAGTGGAAGATTTTTTGTAACAATTTTATCAAATAATTCAGCATTTTCACTAAACCAAAGATATCTATATTGTTGAACCATTTTAATATCTGTATCAGTTCCAGTATTATGCGTTTGAAGATAATTTAATAAGCCTTTTAATACATCTGCTTCGCCTTCAGCTGTTAATAATCTTTGATCAAAATGTTCTTCTAATATTTTATCAAAATTTTCAAACTTTTTATTTAATTTCTTTGTTGAAATTCCTGTAATTATATATGGATTATATAAGAAGTCCAATAAATATAAAATATCTTTATCTTCTTTATATTTTTCTAAAATGGACTTCTTATAATTACTTCCATTTTCTTTTAACAATTCATCAACAAATTGTTTAAATTTATTTAGCATTATTTCAATTCAGCTCCTGTAGCTAAACCAGCAAGAGTTTCGATGTCATAGCTACGAATAACTTTAATTGTTGGTTTTCCACCATCAACTACATCTTCTGTAAACTCATCATCAAATACAACATCAGCATCAGCAGGGTCTGCAACAACTTCAGTTGCTCTATTAACAGCTACATCATAAATATTTAAAGCTAAGAAGCTTGGACTTAAATATTTCTTAATTGTTTCTGCTAATTCAGTTTTAACAACACGGTCTTCTTCTTCTAAGAACATGTTGAATATAACAACTTCTTTTGTTTCTAAATCAAGACCAAATGACATATAAGCTCTTGTATCTCCATGAACATGAATCTTTAATTCCATATTCTTTGGATCCCAAACTTGTGTATTAAGGTTAGTTTTATCTTGGTAACCGCAATAAATTTCACCTCTATCTAATCTTGAGTTGTAACCCCAGAAAGATTGAACAATATACTTAACACCTTTAGCACGAAGTTTGTCAAGTTCAATGTCATAATATTCAGTTCCTGTTGGAGATGTGATATCACCTGAGAAATAAATATCATAACCTCTATTATCTCTACCAGCACTTCTTGAGAAGTAATTTCCAAAATACATTCTATCCATTGTACCATCTTCTTTGATGATAATTAATGAAGAGTCAATATCAAAAGCATTTTTCCAAGTAACAAATGTACGAATAGCATTGCCTCTAACTGGAATTCTTGAACCAGCTGGTAATACATCAAGACCTTTACCTGTAGCAGAAGTATTGATTGGAACACCAACTTTCTTAAATGCTTCGCTTACATAAACTTTACCAAGTTTTGGTTGAGCTTGATAAGCTTCAGCAATCTTTTCAATAACTCTATTATAAACTAACTTACGAGTTGAATCATTAAGTTTAGATTTTCTCCAAGTAGTTTCATAATCAGTTTCAGTATGTCTCTTAACTAAATGATTTTTAACAAATGTGAATGTTCTTGCTCCACCTTTGTCATCTAAAATAGCAGAAACCATTTGATATAAAACAATTGGATTCTTAGCAGGAATTAAATCTAAGATTTGTAAAGCTTCAGCAGGGTTTGCATGAGCTAAAAGCATCTTTAGATTTCTTTCAAATAAAGAACCATTAGCAGCATAAACTTTAGCAGCTTCTAATACTTTTCCTTCATTTAATAGAGCAGTAGCTTTCTTATATGGAGAATTAGCATTAGTTTGTTCTTTAACTAAAGATTTAATTCCACATTTCTTAACAAGTGTATTGTAATACTTAGCTTGTTTCTTAGACATTGGACAATCTTTAGCAAGTGGTAAAGTTGCTACTAACATAACTTTTAAATCAGCTGGAATATCAAATGAACTTTTTTCGCCTAATTTATTAACAGCTAATTTAACTAAATCTTTCTTATAAACAAATCTAGCAAACTTTAAATCTTTGTCAAATAATACTAATGCATTATCACCACAAAGAATTTCATCGCCTGCATAGAAACCATTATCATATAATGTTTCAAATTCAGCATATTCATCTTCAGACCAAGGACGTTTATAGGCACAGTAATCTTTTGCAATTTGTGCTAAAACTTCTTTTGCAGCTGCTTCAGAAACAATATTAAATCTACGAACTTTAATATCTTCTCCAACTGGATATTCTGGAACATCATGCTTAAATACAAAAACTCTTGAGTCTTCCTCACCATAAGCTAACCAATATGAAACTACTTGATTAACAAATAATTCATCACGAGTATAATACTTAGTGTCTTGAGGATTTGAATAGAAAGATGCAGGAACTCTTAATTGGAAGAAATCATCTAATTCTCTTAAATGATTTTCAGTTAAAAGTTCTGGTTTGTCAACAAGAATACCAAAATTGCTTAGTAAATAAGCATTGTAGTAAGCAGTCTTTAAAACATCACCATTTGGTGTGTCATTAACTAAAATGTGTTTACCTAATAGGATTTTTTGTAATTCGTTTTTCATAAACAATTTTCCTTTCTTATAAATAAAAATAGCAATACATATATTTCTTTTGAAAGTGAGCCTTCCAAGTTTAAATACGTGTATTGCTAAGTTAGTGTTTTCGCATTTAAATTTGGCCTGACTGTTTTGGAATAGATTTGCAGTCTTTGTAGAAATAAGTACAGGCTCTAATGAGTTTGTTTAACGTCCAAGACTAATTAGACGACAACTTTTCTTTGTGTTCGTATGGTTGTCCACGAAGCTTCTAGAGTTTCAGGAAATCAGAATTTGATATAGCTTGTATCAATTCTAACATAGTAGCAAAACTCGTTGCACTCATAGCTACATTATATTATACAATATTTTTTTCTAAATTTTGATTCTTAAATTTATTTTTCTTCTAAATTCATTATTGTTTGTACAGTTCTAACAACATAATCATTATCATTTAGATGTAAATTATTAACTCTTTTTATAAAAGCTTCTTTATCTTTCATTCTAATAACTACTTCATCTTCTAAGGTTTCAGTTTTATTCTTTTCAAAAGAATTCCAACAAGATAACCAAATTTTATTTTTTGCAACTTCATAGTAAGTTTGTAATTTATCCTCATCACCAGGATAATTTGGATCATCATATTTCCAAATATTTGCCTCTGGATGTGCTCTATAATAATCTGCTCTTGTTGGATAAATAATAGTAGTTTGTTTTAAATATTTTGCATCTTCTAATTTATCAAAATCATCTAAAATAGTCCAAATAGCACGAGCATGTGCACCATACATGTCGCCATAATCATGATAAGCATTTTTATATCTTTCAACTAAGTAATAGCCACGCTCTTCTTCAGCAATTTTATAAAAATGCGGAGTATAAATAAATCTAACATATCTATTTTTCTTTTCACTATTACTAAAGTATTTTTGACAGTCAGTTGTTACAATTATATCTCCAACTTTTAAATTAAGTCCATCTAATAAAATTTTCCACTTTTCTTTTTTAGTCATTTTGCACTTGCGCTTTCTTTGCTACTTCAGCTTCAACATATAAAATTGCTTTATAAAGTTTATTTGTTAATGCTGGACAACCAGATTTTTTATACCTATTATAATTAAATAAATCTTTTTGTTCATGTAAACAATCATAATCAATTAAATTATTTTCATGTAAAAACTTAACTTCTATCCACTTTTCCATACTTTTACTAGAAACAAATAAACCAATTAGACAAAAGATGAAAAGACTCCCCATTATAATTAAAAATATTGTTAAAAATTCCATAAATTTTTCACCTCTACTATATTATACAATAAAAATTGGCTAAATTATATAGAAAATTATTTTTAAATTAAAATTTTGAAAGGAAAAAAGGAGAAAATTATGGCACTTCCTCAAGACAGAATTAAAGTAATTAGCATTCCAGAAGTTGTTAACGAAGAACAAATTAGCAAACCTTATACTATTGTGCCTGAAATGCTAGGCAAAAATGGTTATTCTGCTGAACTTCCAACCTTAACAGCAAATTCAACTATTGCATTAACTTCTGATATTATTAATGTCGTAGCTAATCCAGTTTCTACTACTGGTACTTTAACTGGTATTACTATTGGAAATACTAGCTATGCTGTTGGTGGTAGTAGTACTCCTGTAAGAACACCTCTTGTAACTGGAACTCCAGCTACAACTGTAACTTTAGACCCATATAAAGTTTATAATTTTGGAACTTTAACTCAAGCTATGGTTGTCAGCTTTAATTCAGCATTAGTTCCATCCGGATATTGTGCTGAATATACTCTTAGATTTACAGCTGGTGCTGGTGCTGCTATAACATTACCAAATAATGTAAAAATAAATAATGGTTCACTTCCAACTTTTACAGTAGGTAGAGTTTATGAAATTAATATTGTTGATAATCTAGCAGTTGTTGGTGAATTCTACTAGGAGGCAGTATGGGAATAATTAGAAGAAGATTATTAAGTATTGTACTCGTAACTGAACATAATCTTGAAATAATTGCTGATTCAACTTTTACTGGTAAATATTTTTATTGTACATGTAAATATGATGGACAAACTGTTAATGGTACATGGTCTTTAATGAATGGTGCTTCTTATGTTTCTTTAAATCCTAGCACTGGTAAAGTTACTATTAATGAAGGTGTCGTAAGTGAAAATATTACAATTCAATGTGAATATGAAGAAGAAACTGAACTAATTGATATAACTGTTTCTTATGATAATCAATTAAATATTGAATGTGCTGATACAATTACTGGAACTACTGGAAATGCTATTGCAAGATATAATTCAACTGTAGTTACTCCAACATGAAGTATCACAAGTGGTAATAATTATGCAACAATTGATAATACTGGTGCTATTACAATTTTAGCAACTGGTACTATTACACTACAAGCAGTTTATCAAAATCAAACTGCAACTAAAGAAATTGTTTTATATTATGAAGCTAATTCATCAACCACTACTGAAGTTAATGAAGACGGCTCAGTAACAACTACAACTACAACTACTACAACAGACCCAGAAACTGGCGCTACAACTGAAACAACTACTTCACAAACAACTAATGAAGACGGTTCAACTAGTACTACAACTGAAGAAACAACAACAAACCAAGATGGTTCAAGTACAACTACTACAATAACTGTAAACCAAGATGGTTCAAACGAAACTACTGAAACACAGACAAATGCCGATGGTTCTAGTGAGACTAATACAGTTACTAATAATGCTGATGGTACTAGTACTGAATCAAGTACTGAAGTTTCTGCCCCAGACCAGGAAACTGGTGCTGTAACTACTGAAACTACTACTACAAATTATGATGAAAATGGTGATGTTAGTGGTAGTTCAGATAGTACAACTGTTGAAAATACAGATGGCTCTAGTACAAGTCAAACAAATAATTATGATGCAAACGGTGATCCAACTTCAACAACTAATAATGCTGTTGATACATCAGGAAATAGTTCTACTCAAGAAATCGAATATGATGAAAATGGCGATCCTGTAGTTACAGGTTATGAAATTGATACATCAGGTTCTGGTGGTGAAGGTAAAGAAATTGAAAATGGTATTAATACAGAGTACTATGCTTTTGACCCAACAAGAGGCTTTATCTGCGATATTGACTTTGTAATTAATTTCTTAGATCAGCCAGCAAACCAAGATGAAAATCACCATAATATTTTAACTGCAAAAAGAGCTACACCATCTCCATGGTATGGCTTTCAAATAAGACAAACTGGAACTAATAAATATGTTATTTTAGGTACTCAATTTGCAACAGGTAGTAATACTAATACTACAATTAACCCAACTGCAATGACTAATAATACTGCAGAATATGTATTAAAAATAACTTATGACCCAACACTTCCAAATAACAACTTTATCTGTCAAAATATGAGAACTGGTGCTGTTATTTTTACAGCCTCAAATAAATTCCCAGATATTGAAGATTTAAAATATTTGAAGGTTTGTTTAGGTTACGCAATGGATGCTAATGGTGATCCATATAGATACTCAAATATTACAATTAAAAATTTCTCAATTGTAAAATTAACAAATGTATTACCTCCAACTATTTCTTGTACTGGTAGATATGTTTCTATCACTACAAATGAAACCGGAGCTGACACATATTATAGATTAAATGAAAGTGGCAATTTTAGTTTATATACTGGACAATTTGCCATTACAGATGATACAATTGTTGAAGCTTATTCAGAAATAGATGGTTTAAGATCAGGCACAGTTACTGAAACTTGTGTATATACAGGCTTAAAGAAACCAATGATTACATTTAATGGTGAAATTATTACTCTTACTTGTGAAACACAAAATGCAACCATTTATTATAGATTAGGTCAATCTGGTGCATATGCTATTTATAATGCTCCAATTCAAATATTTGCAACAACTGTTGTAGAAACTTATTCAGAATTATCAAATGATACTAGTGAAGTTGTTATGAGAAACTGTATTTATGATCCTCAACATGACTACTCACAAGATTATTTAACTTTCAAAGTAAAAACTGCTGGTACTATTGGCTGACAAGCATATGGTTCAAATTATGCTAGAACAATTGAATATAGTAAAAATAATGGTGCTTGAACTTCAATAACTGCTGTTAAAACAACTCCTGCAACAATTTCTGTTTCAGCAGGTGATGTTATAAGATTCAGAGGCTCAAATAATACATATGCAGGAAGTAAATCAGACTACTCTGGTTTTGATGGTGGAACTGCTACATTTGATATTGAAGGTAATATCATGAGTTTAGTTTATGGGGATAATTTTGTTGGAAATAATACTCTTACTGGCACCTATAACTTTTGTTCATTATTTAAGCAATCTAAAGTTGTATCTGCTAAAAACTTAGTGTTACCTGCAACAACATTAACTAACTACTGTTATCGTGCTATGTTTAGTTTGGCACCTAATTTAGTGGAAGCTCCAGCTTTACCAGCAACTACTCTTGCAACAGGTTGTTATTGGTATATGTTTGAAAAATGTCTTATTTCAGAAGCTCCAGACTTAGAAGCTCCTACACTTGTTAATGAATGTTATGGTTATATGTTTACTCAATGTAGTAATCTAAATTATATTCGATGCTTAGCAACTGCTGGCTTTGGAACTACTAACTGTTTATCTGGTTGGGTAAATAAAGTTGCTTCTGCTGGTACATTTATTAAACATGCAAATGCTAATTCTTGGTCTATTGGTACTTCTGGTATTCCTACTAGCTGGGTAACTTATAATGATGGTGAAGAACCTCAACCAGAAGATGGATCTTGAAGATATGCTGGACAAAATATTACTTTACCATTCTCAGTTAATGCTATTGATGGACATTCATCTGGCTATGCTAAAGGAAACAACTGAGTATTTACAAAAGTAATTGAAATTGAAACTCTTCAACCAACTTATTTATGATTTGATCATGCAGACCAATCAGCAGAAATTTATATGAATAATACATTAGTAACTACTCATTGAGGTGGTTATAATTCATTTACTGTTGATATAACTAATTATATTACTGTTGGTGATAATACTTTAAAAGTTATCTTAAATAATACAACAAGAAATACTTTAGCTCCAGCTGCTGGTGATTTTAACTTTAATGCAACTCTTGGCGATGTTCAAGTTATTACTGGTGCAATACTTCCAGCTATAGAATATGGTTATGATGGCTTTAGAATAAACTGTACAGCAACATCTGCTTCTGCAGCACTTACTATAACAACATCAATTCCAACTTCTGGAACTGTAACTTTAACTATTGATGATGGAACTTATCATTATACTGATACTCAAACAGGTAGTGGAACTATTACATTTAATGTAACTATTTCTAATCCACATCTTTGAAATGGTAAAGCCGATCCACATTTATATGATATAACTCTTGATATTTATAGTGGACAAACTAAAACATTTACAGCTACTAGACCTTATGGTATTAGATATTATGATTATGTATTTAATAATTCAAGTGTTATTCAAGGTGAAACTTATACAGGCTTCTTACTAAATGGACAACCATATTATTTAAGAGGTGTTTGTATGCACCAAGATATAGATTATAAAGCTAATGCATTAACAGAACAAGATATTGAAAATGACTTTGATATTATTGATGAATTAGGTTGTAATTTTATTAGAACAGCTCACTATCCACATCCTCGTAAATTCTATGATATGTGTGATGAATTAGGTATTATTGTTCAAACAGAAGTTCCTTGGGTTAATAAAGCTCAATCAACAATGTCTAATGATTATTATACTCATTTAAGTTCTCAAATAACAGATATGGTATTACAACATTATAATCATCCATCTATTGTTTTCTGGGGACTTGCAAATGAAATTACAACAGATGATGCTGCTTTTGCTAAAACTCAAATTGAAACTTATACAGCTTTAATTAGAAGTTATGATACTTCAAGATATATTGGTTATGTTGTAAGTCATAGCTATCCAAATGGTTTAGGAACATTTAATTATCCAAATGTTGATTATATTGGACAAAACTTATATGTTGGTTGATATATTGACCAAAATTCTAATAATCCATCTAGTAGAATTAATACTTGTTTAGGTTATTCAAATGCTCAAACTAAACCAATGGCATTATCTGAATATGGTTGTGGTGGAACTCAACGTTGTCATTCTGATACTCCACTATCAACTACTACAAGAGGTAATAATCCTCGACATGATATTGAATATCAAATGTGATTGCATGAAGGTCATATAGCTGCAATTAAAAATTATCCACAACTTATTTATACAGCACAGTGAGTATTATTCGACTTTGCTGTATCAAGTAGAAGTGAAGGATATACTATTTGTTTAGATGGTGAAACTACTTCAACTAATGAAAATTTAAAATACTTAAATGATAAAGGTTTAGTAGAAAGAGACCATACTACAAAGAAAGACACATTCTATTTGTATAAAGCTTGGTGAAATCCAACAAGTAAATTTGTTCATATTTGCGGAAAAGATTATACTAAGAAAACAAGTAGACAAATTAAATGTTATACAAATGATGATGATAATGGAGTAATTTATTTATATGTAAATAATACTCTTACTGAAACAGCTCAAGTATCAAATAACATTGCAATATTTACAGCTATGACTTTTAACATTAATGATGTTATTAGAGTAGCTGGTGCGACAACAAACGATACTCATACATTCTAATGAGTAAAATAAAAAAGACTAGAATTAAATCTAGTCTTTTTTTATTGCTTTATTACTTTTTAATTATTAGTTATTGCTATGTGGAGTAACTGTTAAATCAGTTGCACTTGTTAAAGCAGTAACTTGGTCATTAGTACCAACTGTAATTGTTTGAGCAGCAGCCTCAGCTGTACCTAAGCCTGTAACAGCAGTTGCAGTAACAGCAGTGCCTAAACCTGTCATAACTGTAGCACCAACAGTATCTGCCGAATCTAATAAACCTGTAGCAACTGTAATTGCATTTGCAGCACTTGTTGCAGCAGTAACTGGTTCAATTGTAATTGCTTCAGAAGCTGTAACTGCAGCATTACTAGAAACAACTGGAACAGTAACATCTGTAGCAGAACTTACAGCGTCAAAAGTAACTTCAGTATTGCTTGTAACAACTGGAACAGTTACATCAGTAAATGTATAAGGTGTAATAGTTTCAGTACCGTTAGTACCTGTTACTGAACTTTGAGCAACAGCAGCTGAGCCAAATGTTAATACTTCACCAGATACTGATGCAGTTTCAAGAACACTAGATGTATTTGCATTACCAATATAAGAAACATTAGTTGCAGCTGCAGCAGCTTTTGCTAAAGCAACAGCAGTATCAGCAGTAGCTTTAGAAGCAGTAGTAGCTGTACCTAATACTAAATTAGTTGCAGTCTTAGAAGTTGTAACAACTTTACTAGCAGTAGTATCTGTACCAAATACTGTATTAGTAGCAGTAACAGTACCAGGAGTTCCATCAACAGCATTAAATGTAACATCACTTGCACCAACACCTTTAATAGATGTAGTTTCTAATTTACTTGTAGTTCCAGGATATGATTTAACAAATGTATCATCTGTTCCACCAGTAAATGTAACAGAACTTGCAGCAGCTGTAAATGTAGTATCTGCACCTAAAACTGAATCTGTTTGCTTATTTAAAGTAATACTATCAACATAAGCTAATGCACCTAAAGCACTAAAATCGATTTCAGTATCACCTAATTTTTCTCATGCATATACATAAGGATCTTGTTCTGTTCCAGAACCACCTGTAGTAACAGTAACATATTCAGCAAAAATATCTTTACCAGCTCCAGTTGATTGTGGTACTAGATAAATTTTACCTTCTGTGCTAGAACTAGCTACTAAAGTACCTGTAATAGTAGTTCCGTGATCATTTCATTGAACACCATAAGGAGTTGAAGCAGCGTCTACTGACTTAACAAATACTAAAGCTCCACCTTGAATCTGTGCAATTAAATCTCTCGCTTCGGAGTCTTTAATATAATAGGTATTTTCATCATTTGGTAATTTAATTTGGGAAATGTAAAGTGGCATAATAAATAATCTCTCCTATTCTTTTATTTTTTTAAATGTAATTTATAATCATATTCACCCTGAGCTATTTCAATTACCTCGGCAGAGACTTTATTATTCCAGTATGCTCTGTCATTTTCAGACACGTGAATATTATTATCATTAATATGTTCTTCTAAACGTCTTTCTAAATCTGCAACTGATGAACCTTGAATAATTAAAGGTTTAGTTGTAAATTCACCTGACGTTTTATCTATATCTAATTCTATCATACTAACAACTTGCCCTGAGCCATCAGTATAAGAATTGATAAACTTATAGTTATTAGTTTCTATTCTGCTTAATCTATAAATTTTATTTTCTAATTTAATATAAGCAGCATTCGCTCCAACAATTTTTGCTAATACATCAGGTGGTAAGGTTCCTGATGATTCTTCAATTATAACTTCAGGCTCAATTTCTTCAACTGCTTGTTGGGCAATAATTGAAGCAGATCGTCTAGCAAGGATATAAGTAGTTATATCTAACATATAATACTTACCTCCTTATTAGTTACCATTCTGTGGAGAAGGAATTGTAGGACCTGTTGTTCAATCAATCCACTTGTCATGTTCTTCATCATAAAGGAATACTTTTAATGTATCCATCTCTACGAATACAGAACCATTTCCAAGAAGTGGTCTATCTTTCTTAGTAGGCTTTGCATCGCTGCTTAAGCCACGAAATTCATATGTACGTTCATTTACTGGCGTAATCATTATGCATTACCTCCTAGCGCAAGATTTGGAAAACTCGTTTTATTATAATTATCATTATACTCTTTTACAATATCTGCAGATTTCGAAACTACAGTATTATAAAGATTATTCCAACTTTCAATCTCAGGCGTTTTTTGTCCGCTCTGCGCGGCTTTGCACATCGCATTTCACTGTTCCTGAGTTCAAGTCGTACAAATTTGATCACGTCTAAACTCGCCATTCATAATTTGCAGTCTCTCCTCTACATTATTTTAAGAATACAATAGAGCATTCTCTAAATAATTTAGCTGATTATTATTGTTGGAATTTTAATTATTTTCTGCTGGAGGATCTGGAACATAATAGTTAAATAAATGTTTTAAACTAGTATTATTTATTAAACTACTTTTATCATAACTTAACTTACAATCAAAGGCATCATCTACTATCATATCAAAAGCTTGTTTATATTTTTCATCATAATTTTCAGTAGTTAGATCTTGCATACAAGCTTTAATAGCTTTTTTAACTATAGCTGTTGCAACTTGTGCCTTTGGTAGTATTTCTCTATATTTTTTAAGACTAACTTTATTTACTAAGTCTTTAGCTCTGTCTACAATGCTTTCAGGAGACAATCTTTTAAACAAATCATTAAATCTTTGTTCTTCATCTTCAGCTTGTCCAGTTGCTAATTCTTTTTTATAAATTTTGTGTGTATATTCATGTCAAATAACTTTTAAATTATTTTGTGCTACAAATTGTTTAATTCAAGCTAAATATACATTTGTAGGTTTATTTAAATCGTAGTCTTCTTTAAAATAATTTGGTAAAATAACACCAACTAAAGTATCTTGTGGAATTTGCACAAAGTTTAATAGCTCATCTTCTAATCAAATTCTTTCTTCTTCTTCATTAAAATTTGAATATTTAGCTAAATGTTCAAGTACGTCATCAAGTCTATCAAGTCTCTTAAGTTGTAGACAATTTTTTGATATTGGATTTGTCGAAAAAGAACGTAAATCTTCTATTTCATCTGGAGTAATATTAGCAAAGCGATCATCATGCTTAAATAAGTTTCATCTATATTTTCATTTACTTGGATTTTTTGAATCAACATAGTCATCTAGTGTTCTAGCTGCTTCACTATATTTAGGATGAGTATCAATATAATCTACAATATAGTCATAAAGTCATTCACCATTTTGTACTTCACGATTGCCATAATAACTAATATTAAGAATAACTCTACCATCTTTTAATTTAACTATTTTTGTAATATATTGGTCTGGTAATTTATAATAAGCATGATTATATGGAACTAAATTATAGTATTGAGATAATCTATGTCCATCTAATATAACACCAAAACCTCATCTTTCAGGTCTACGTTTAGCATGCCCAGTTAAATTAGTAGATGTTGATAAAGAATATTGTTTATGATTATCTGATGAATATCCTCTTTTTGCATCTTGCGGTTTTCATCTAACTTCTTTAACATATGTTTTTTGAATTTCCATAGTTGAAAGAATAATTCTAAGTGTTTGTAATGAATCACATAAATAAGAAATTTCACCTAAATCATCTCTACCAGGCTTATTTGCATGAATAGCTTCATTCAAATTTAGTGAGGATAATGCTTGATTATAAAAATCATTTTTCTTAAATACTTCTATTGGATATCATTCTCAGTGGCCTCTTTCATCTGGTCTATTATTATCTGATAAACCATTATAGTCAGCAACTATTAAAATAGTTAAATAGCCATATCATTTATCTTCATCATTTTTAACATGTTGTTCTACCCATTTATCTTTTCTATATTTTCAAGAATATAAATGTAAGTCTTTTACATTAGTTAAATTATAATTAAATTCTTCTCAGGCTTCACGTTTAGCAGTATTACAAGGGTCGCCATTATCTTTAGCTCCATCATAGCCACCACCTGGCAAATGCATAGTTTTTCTACCTTGCTTACCAAGAGCAAAATGTCTACCATCTACTTCTTTAATTATTAAAGTTCTTATTTGAACTCTTGTTAATATTGGCTCAGCATCTCTTGTTTGACTATATAATATACAGTAGTTAGTTTCATATTCACCTCTAATGTCTTTAACATCAGTCTGAATTGCTCGGCATTTAGATAAGTCAAGCGGTTCACCTGCTACTATAATATTGTCATTAACTAATGCATCAGTAAAGTTTTCCATAAGCTATACCTCATTTTTTTAAATCATATAATTTAGCAAAAATAAAAGCCGACATTTTACTGCCGGCAATTATTTATTTAGTTTTAGAAATTATAAAACAAATTCTTAAATGTTTCATATGTTGCTTCGTCTAAGTCGCGAAGAACCATTTGAACTCCATGCTCATTATAAATTTCAACAGTCTTCATAGTAACATTTACTCTGATGTGATCCTTAAAAGCTTCTACTAAAAGTCCTAATTCATCTAACATAATAATTAAGTTTCCTTTCTATTTATTTTTCATATTTACTTGGCAATGCAATTAATAGCCCATTAGTATAATCAATAGACTGTAATACATTGTCAGAATAGCCATAAGCATTAAAATATTTTTTATAACTGTGATCAAACTTTACTTCTTCTAAAATAAAGTGGTCATATTTATATGCAGCATCACAGAACTTCTTTAAGTCTTTATAACTAAAAGTATATCTATATTCATTAACTTCTCTTTCCCAACTAGCTTCACCATAAGAAAAAGTAAATGCCATATTAAGAACTTCAATTGGATATGGAACTTTTCTTCCACTAACTTTCTTAGTTGATCTAAATAGTTCTTTAAATTTTGGACAAGTAACATTTTCTATTTCTTCAATAGTAAGGTCTTGTTCTTGTTTACTATAATAAGGAAGATAGTATGTGCCACCACAAAGTTTAACTTTTACATAATAAGGTTCACGAATAATGATAATACAATCATCACTCATTATCTTATATAAATTCTTTTTTAAATAGTTAAAATCTTTCTTACTTAATTCATGAAGAACTGCTGATAAAACAATACAATCATATTTCTTTAGTGGCTTTGCTAATACTGAGCCATTAGCCATATAATAAGCTATTGTCTTATCTGTTTTAATTCTATCTTTTATAAATTGTATTAAATCATTTGAATAATATCTAATATATTTAGTATCCTTAACATCAGCTTTAAAGTTATTATCAACAGCATCACAATGAATTTCATGCTCAGCAATTAATCTACTAATAATACCTGTACCAGCTCCAAGGTCTAATACATTAGTTCTTTCATATTTAACAACTAAATCAGCAACCTCTTGCTTGTCAGGTGACCTATCCATTTGTTTACCAAATTCTAATTCTTCTTTTCTTTTATCTACCATTTAAATTTTAAACTCCATTCAAATACTTGTATCTCACTTAGTGCTCTATCTTTACTTAATTCTATTGTTCCAACAAGTATCTCTTTACTTGCCATACTTGCCATATTATAACCTGCTGATACAACACGTTTATCTTCAGTTCTTTTTGTTAATTCATTGACTAACTGCTCAGTAGAAAATGTTTCTAAAGTAGCATCTAAATTTCCAGCGACTATCTTTTCATATTCTTCTGGAGTAACTTCTACTAATATCTTTCTATCTTTCATCTTCTACCTCAATTTCTTTATTAAATTCTTTTGGGTCTTTAAGTGGTTCAGGATCACATAGAAGCATTCCTCTATATTCATCTCCACCAACACATAACGGACAATCTGAACAGCTTTCAAACTTTTGACATAGATTGTGTACTTCATCTAATGTTAAGTCTTTAATTTTCTTCTTCATCTTCTATCTCCTCTGTTTCATTTAGCATATTTTCAATTTCTATTCTATCATCCCAAGTGATTTCATAAGCATTGCACAATGCATCTAAATAGCCTTTAATATATGAATCTATATCACTTGCCCAAATATAATGGTCTGTTTGTTCTTTTATTTTTTCTACAATCTCAGTCTTAGTCATTATCTTCTTCCTTTTGACATTCTATAAAGTTTATCATAAAGAATTTTATTTAATCTTTCATTCTCTTCAGATTCCTTATTATTTGCTGCAAATGGAAGTATGTTTTTTTCATAAACTTCAATATAATTTTCAGCTTGCTTACAATTTACAGTATATCTTGGAGTTAGACCTATAGAAAAACTAAATTTATTATTTACTAAAAATCTAATTATTCTTTTAGAAACTTTATTATATCTTTTTGAATTATATTTTCCATTGCTACTAATGATTTGTTTAACTTTAACTGTATATTTCATTATTCTTCGACCTCAGTCATTTCATCTATTAGTTTAACTGTATTAGTAACAGCTTTCTTTAGTATTTTTTCATTGAATTCTAATGGTCTTATTTCACCACTTCTTGCTTTACCTGCACAAGTACAGTCAACAATAGTTTCTATAATATCTAATAGATTTATATCTTCATGGCAATAACTAAATGGATGATGTTTTTCTTCATGAATATGTTTTTGATACCAAGTGTTAGATACAAAATCTTTTTTATTTATAATATCATCTAAATAATTTTCATAGAATTCATTTTCATATTTTAATTTAGTGTTATCATGAATCTTTCCTTGAGCTCTTAATCTACTGGCAAGAGCTTTCATCACAGCATTAACATCTTTAATATGATCGACATTAGCTTTATGAAAGTCACTAAAAGACGCTGGCTTAGTAACTGTTCTGCTATCTCCATTTGGATTTCTTTTAATCTTAATCATTGTTATGTTCCATTTCTCATTTAATATCTTCTAAATCTTGTGCAATATTTTCAGAAGTTTCTATTTCATCTTTAATAGCATATAGTCTATCAGTAATAAATTTAAGTGTTTCTCCTAAGTCAGGAATTCTATAACCAGTAATTTCAACATTACCATGTTCATCAACTTTATATACAGCAACTCTACGATCAGCTGCCTCAGTTAGAATATTAATAAGTCTTTCTACTAATTCTTTACTATTCATTATTATTTCCTTTCATATTTCTTCTATATTATTATACAATAAAAAATTACTTTAAATTAAAATAATTAAAAAAAGATGTTTTTATTTAAACATCTCTTTATATTTTTCTTCAGTTAAAAATGTATATTCACGGTCTAACGTCCAATAAGGTCGCTCACATTTATCATATAAGTCAGACAATGATTTTTTAATTGCTTCTTTATCGCAAGTATCATCAGTGCCATACATCAATAAATTTTCTGCTGCATACCATGAATATTTATTTTTATCAGTTAATGAATTATCAAATTTTTGTTTAGTATAATTACTAACATAGTCAGCTACAGACTCATCTAAATCCATATGATCAAGTACAAGTCGTTTAGGCTTAGTAAGTGTTTCATTAAAATAACTATCTAATTCTTCTTCACCTGTTTTCCAATGTTTATAGAAGCCTCTAAAAATATGAACTAGTTTTGGTTTATCATATATAACAATATATTTATCAGCATATCTATAACCTTGTTCAATAGAATAATATTTATAAATACTTCCAAGATATAATTGTTTCTCTTTTAGTGTTCCTACTATATCACCAGGAACATATTTATTACTTGCATTCTTAACAGCAGTTCTTTGTTCTTCATCTAACTTAGCTTGTTTAAAATCTTCCATAGCTTCAGTGAATACACCAACTTGAGTCCCACCAATTCTACCTAACCAAACTTTTTCTTGACAAGTTCCATTAATAAAAGTAGTTGACATAAGTAGATGTAATAATAGTTCTGAGTTAATACCCACTAAAAAGCTATTTCCATCAGGAGCTGTAATGATACAATTCCAGAAAGATAACTTTCCACCTTGACTAGAGCCACTGGCAGATTCAGATAAAGTAATAGTAAATGTTCCATTGTCATATTCATGAGTTATTCCTTCTATCTTTTTTCTAGTGGCATCATAAGCAGCTTCAGCTTCTTTTGCTTCTTTACTATCATGGCCAAATTTATTTCTAGCTTCCCAATATTTATCATTAAGGTCTCGATCATAGTAAGTCCACTCAGCCCAGCGTAAAGCAGTATCAAGCATCTTCTTATTTCCTGTATCTACTACATAACCTTGATTAACTGTTCTACCACGCCAGTTATATCCATCTTCAGTGGTCATAGTCTTTTCTACTATTGTTATTTTATTATAAATTTTAATTCCTTTATAATCCATAATTTAGTTCCCTCTAAACATTAGTAGTTGCTTTTAAAACCTGATTAATAATTTCATCAATTCTATTGATATATCTTTGTTTCTTAGCATCTAAAAATTCTTTAACTTTATCTTGCATTTCTTCTTTACTATAAGGTCTTTCAGAATAAAGGATATACATAGATTCACTATTATAATCATTTACTTTATCCAAGTCTTCTTCAGTAAATAGCCACTGACATTCATCAATAGCCCAAGTAGAATCATGGAAACCATAATAGCCCTCAGTATAACTTCTACAGTCAATAACATAGTAATTCTTTTTTATTGTTTTATATACAAATTCTTTGTTTATATAATCAAATGCATTAGTATATAATGTTTTTCTCTTTTGACCAGGTTTAATCATTATGCTCTTCCTTTTGTTTTGCCTCACAACTTTTATTAATCTTAATATCAATAACATAACCATTGCGCTCAAAAGTATTAGAATATTGAATTAGACTATTATCATCAATATTATTAATAACAGTATCTATTTCATTATGTTCTTTAACATAATCAATTAAATATTGCACACAAGTATTAATATCAGTTCTATGTTGTTTACTTATATTACAGATACATGAAACATAATCTCTAATAGCATCTCTAACAATAGTAATAGCAGTATTAGCATCAGGACAAGTTCTTTTAACAATTTCTTCTTCTTGTTCTACATCATTATTAACAGGTTCTTCTTTAGCTAAATCTTTTTTAGTTTTCTTTTTAAACATAATAATATACCTCTTTATATTATATTATACAATAAATATATATAATTTATTTAAAGAAAAATAAAAATGCGACCTGGGTTAAATTTCAAGCCGCATTTATTGAATTAAATATTAAAATAAACTTGTTTGAATATATGTTGATTTTACTTTGTTTGCAACAGTATTTAATTTTACTGCTGGCTTATAACCATTTTCTTTCCAGACATCTAATAAAGTTTTATTAGTTCCACTAATAACAATATTATCTAATGTACAGACTCTGTTTAAAAGACTGCCAAAACGAACTATACCTACTTTATAATAGCCTAAAACATATTCAGCTATTCTTTGTAAGACAGTATGATTACCATCCTCACTATTTAAAGTAAGTGGAGCATAGCCTTTCATTCTACTCTTAGGACTATCATAATAGTCTTTTCTATTTGTAGGACCAATCTCTCGTTTGTCGTTAGCAAATAGTTCTTCATAAATAAAGCTATCAAATATAGCAGTTGAATCATCTGACTTGATATATTTAGACATAGTGTTATTTGGATAATAAGTTTCACCATAACGAACTGTAATCTTTTTATGCTCACTACTATACTTTTGATTATATCCGATCTCTACTGCATTAAAATGTTCTTGCCAGTAACGTTCTTTTTGTTCTAACTCAGCTATAGGATATTCACCAAGTATCTCTACTGTTAAATTAATATATCCGACTCTATGTATTAGATCAGATATACCTGGACACTTATCATATTCTTTACCATACTTACCTGCGCGTTCTTTTAAAGAATATTCAGTGCTTCCTACATAGTCTGAATTTGGTTCTGGCTCATAGAAATATCTATAAACAAAGCCATATCCTTGTTTAGGTTTTTTGTTTAAAATAGTTTTATTTATCATAAATGCCTCCTAATAAAATTTATATCTATATTATTATACAATGAATTTATATATTTTTATTATAATATTTTATAACTTTTTTAATAAGTCTTTTAGTGTAATATCTTCTTATACCATTTCTTAAACTAAAAAGATAGTATGCTCCTGTTTCATCTGCAATTAATTGACAGTTAATAATTTTATTACTATCATCATCTTCTAAGTCTAATTTTGTAATTTCTCTAAATTTACTCGACCAGGCAGGATCTGGAAAATCTCTGGTAGTCTTGGCTATTTTGTGTTTTCTAAATAAGTTATAAAATAAATTTTTTTCGTCTTTTAATAAACTATCATAAATAGAATATATATCTTTAAATTTACTCTTATATTCTTCACTACATATTTTTTTATAATACTTAAAATGTTTAACTAAATATATTATACCTGATATAAGCAAAGCTGCACCACTTACAATAATACCAAATAATAATAAATCATCTTGCCAAATACTGTAACTTATACTAAAACTAATTAAACAAACACTTTCTATAAATATATCTTTTATATTTTGTATTAGCCAATTAAAAAATTTTTTAAACATAATAAAAACTCCTTATCTATTATACAATAAAAAGCCTAGTATTTCATAGACTTTTGATTTTAATTATTTCCAGCAGTTTTATTATAACCTTTTGTATTTGCATTAAATTTATTTATATAATACTTTTCCATTTTATCTAATGAAGTAAATTCACTTTTAGCTAACGGCAATAGTTTAATTGTAAATATATTTTTATATTTATAATCTGCATAAACATTACCATTACCTTTGCCCGTAAAATGATTATTAACTCTATCAAATATTTTAGTTGCTTGCCCAACATAATACATATTCTTTGTTTCATTATGTAGAATGTAAACGCCAGTAAAGTTATCTGTATTTCTTTTCTTTTCACGTAAAGCAAAAAATTCTTTAACAGACATAGTAGCAAAGCCAGCTAAATACTTAGCTTCAGCTAAAGCTCTTGCTCGCTTAGCAGCAATTGCTTTTTGTCTTTGTTGCTCAGCATAAGCTGCTCTACGTTTAGCAAGTTCTTCTTCATGCTTTCTTTCTTGTGCAAGTCTTTCTTGTTCTTGTCTATACTTATCGCTTTGTAAATAAGCGAGCCTTTCTTCTTCATTCTTTTTAAATTCTTTTTCTTTTCTTTTTTTCTCGCTATTAGTTTTAATTGCATTTATAACTGGGTAAGCAATTATACACCATACACAAATAAGAATAACAACAATCATCCAAAAGATATACATAATTCACACCTCATTCATTAATCATTTACAATAATATTATACCACAAATAAAAACATTTGTAAACGATTTATTTTATGAAAACGCTTTCATAGATTAAATAAAATAAAAAAACTATTCTTAATATCAGTGTAAAGGTTTAACGGCCGAGCTTACCTTTCTTGGGAATTTAGTTTTGAGATTCTAAATTCTTTTTTAGCTTTGAGATGCTAAAGTTCCTGTCCAACGCTTATTCAACAGACCGTGTTGTAAAGATCTTATTCGTCGTTGGCTAACCACTAATAATAAAAATAGTACCGTTCACATTTCACATTTCGCCTGCTGATACAGGTCGTGCTACTGGGATTTAAAGCATAGTAATGAAGAATGTCTTCGCCTCGAATATTGGTTCAATATATACTATATCAGTAGTAATATATCTAAGCTGCCTCCAGCTACAGCATTGCATCTCCGGTTATTAGCCAGGTCTCTGTCCATGTTTTATGCCTAATGTTGCTGGGCTATGGCTCCCACCTCAACCTACTGACTCTTCCAGAACTCTCAACATTAGTCTATAAGTCCATTACCAGTAGGTCTTCTTTATAGAGGAATTTTTATTATGACGATGATCAGTCGCCGTAGTCGATCTACTATCACTTGGATTCGAACCAAGGCTGTCGCGCGCTGTTTATCACCGACAATTGTCGGCCGCTCTACCTACTGAGCTATAATAGTAGATTCACTACGACGAAGTAATCGTAGGCCGTATAATTCGAATTGACTCCAGCGTAAGATACACAAGATATTCCGGAATTTTCTCTTAGGCTCCAAACTACGACGTAGGACCTTACATGCCTCGCATCCGCTTTCAAACCCTTCCTCTATAATACCTTCTAAGTCATACTACCCGTCGATAGTCATATTCTTATATTCTTTTATAAAGGTGTTTCTACAACTACTTATTATTATACAATATAAATTTCTAAAATTTTAAAATTTCTTTAAACTATTTCTCACAGCTTTCCATGTATCGTTCTTCACTATACTGAAATCAATTGGATTACCTGGCTCTTGAACTACTGTGCATTCATCATATACAGGATCAAGAGTCGCTCCTTTGATTCCTAAAACACTATAACCATTCCATACTATACTTCCATCAGGAATATCTTTAACTAACATATTTAAGTCTCCTTTTCAATTTCTTTATTTATCTTCTTTATAGATTTTCCATTGTAAATCATATTGTTTTAATTTTTCTTCTTTTTCTTTTTCTTCTTTTATTTCTTGTTCTTCTAACTTAATTAGTTCTTTCTTAACATCTCTAATAGTATACATAATAAAAGTAATTAAATGTTCGACTGCCATATAACTAACAAGAGGAATCATTATAATTATATCTACTATAATATAAGCATAGTCCCAAAAACCTGGATCTTCTATTTCACCAGTTTTAATTAAATTAAAAATTAATATTACTACAAAACTTGCTTGAAATAAAAAGCCTAAGAAATTAAATAGTTTCTTCATAGTTATTTTTCCTTATCCTTACATAATACACAGTCGCCGTGAACTAATGCACAATCAGTAGAATGAATTAATAATACTGTTCCATCTTCTAACGTTACTTGTAGTTGATCTCCATCTTCAAAGTCTCGCCAAGTTTTAATCTTATAACACTTTCCAGTTTCATAGATATGGACAGTATCGAACTTATAGTTAGTATCAACAACTTCTAAATTACAACCAGTTAAAGTGGCCGAGATAAATAATAAACAAACAATAGATAAAATTATAATAAATAGTTTCTTCATAATTAGTCCTCCTTATAAACCATTCTTTCCAAAAGGTCCATCAATCATTGCATTTAAAGCAGCAATGTTAGCTAACTTTTGTTGTAGTCTTTCTCTACCACCATTTGCAAGCCACTCTTGGTGTTCCTTTTCTTTTTTAATTCTTTCTAAGTTCTTTAGTCTATTATATACTTCATCAGATATTTCAGTTATTCTATTTAGTTCCCAACCAGTTTTATCCATATGAAGTTCTAAAGTAAACAAAGCACTTCTTTCACATTTACCTTGAGTTAAATAACCTTTAGATATTTTACCAGTTTCAATTTCTTTATAGTTAACATAATAATTCTTTTGTCTTGCCATAATTAAACCTCATTATTAAAATCATCTTCTTCTAAATAATAATCGGGTGCATCACAACCATTGTAATAACAGAAGTCAACTAATCTAAACTTCGATGGATCAACATCTTTAAGTTTCTTGCTAAAGATTTCTTTATACTTTTCTTGCTCAGCAGTAGTTAATGGTCTGCTTCTACCGAAGTCATCACAGTTAGCCCCATATTCATATTTTAAAATATAGCAAAGATAATAGTTATCAACATATTCACCATTAACTTTGGCAATAGGTCGTTGAACTTCAAAGTTATCGTTCTCTTCATAGTTCCAACTAAATGTATCCCAATAATCTTCAAAATCATTGAAACCAATCTTCTTAATATCTTCTTCTGTAATTGGATACATTATTTCTTTATATCTTACATAATCACTCATAGTTATTTCCTCCCATATTCTTCGGCGAATGTTTCTCTAACTTTATTTATAATATAATCAGCTGCTTTATGTTCTTCATTGTAAGCAAAATATTTTCTATTATTATAGGCTTCTTCTGAAAACATATTATGAATATTACAGTCTTTTCTATCTGTCGAAGTTATAACTAATATCTCATCTGAGTTTCTTGCTTCACAAACCCAAACTTTTAACCATCCTTCAGTTTTATTTTCATTTTCAAAATCAACTGAATCTATAAATAAAACTAAACCTTGTTCTCTACAATTATTAAATGTTTCAAACCAACCATCAATCTTAACATGGTTTTCACTTGCATCAAAGTCAAGTTCTTCTGCTACCAAATCGAAAACACGTTCGCTTACTTTTAAACTTTTACATTTTTGAAAACTCATATTCATACTCTCCTTTATTTATTATACAATATAATTATATCACATTATTGGAAAAATGTAAATAGTAAATTAAAAAAAGATTTATGAAAACGTTTTCATAAATCTTACTTCAACTTAAATTTGATTCTTAAACTTCTTTAAACTTCTTAAAACTTTTGCAACTATTTCTTGATCTTCACTTGTTATCTCACGTCTAAATTCTGGTGCTGCTAAAATACATTTTAACATAATTTCTTCAAACTTATCAAAATCAGTTTTTGGTGAATAGTAGTCATTTGTAATTTCTTCAAACTCTTCATCAGTTAATTGACTTTCAATTTCATCAATAGTATTCATAAAGTAATCTAAATATTCATCTTCTAATTCTTGATACCAGTCTTCATCAAAGTAATCAACATAGTTATCAATAAAGTCAGTATCTTCTGGATGTTTATCTTCAGCATAGATTTCAAATACGTGAAGTGTTCCGTCACAGTTGCCAGAACAAGATAGTTTTTCTGCTTGAGTAAATTCAGTATCAAAACTTTTCTTAACTCTTTCTAAATAATCTTTAAATGTTTTTTCGTTCATAATTTAAACTCACTTTCTATAAATATTTTTTTATGTAATATGTTATACACAATTACAATAATATTATATCATATTCTTATTTATTTGTAAATAGTTTTTATAAACTTTTTTAAAAAAGAACTGTGAAAACGCTTTCATAAATTTCTCATTGAAAACGTCATTGAAAAAAACCTGACAGTCATAGATCATCTTCAGCTACATCAGATACTGTCATGATCTATTAACCACTAAAACTGGATAAAGCTTTAACAGATCATGTACAGATCATGTAACAAGTTGAAGTCAAATTTCTCTAGATCTTCTCTAGATCAGTTACTGATCAGTTACATGATCTATTCTTCTGACCACTAAAAACAGCACATCAGACTCTGATGTAGATGAATCAAGCTACATGATCTATCGATGTAGATAACAGTTATCTCTATCTGACCACTAAAATAGCTCGATGTAGATGAATCATCATGACAGATCTCTCTGTAGATCTACTTCATCAACATGATGTAAAGCTACTGCAACCACTAATTTTAACGCTGCATACAGACTCTGCATGTTCTGATGCGTGTATCTGCATGCTACGATGCGGCTACTTGCACGCTACGATGCGTGTAGATACAGTAACTGTAAAGCTATCTGATGCGTAGCGACCACTAAAATTGGATAATCCAACATGATGAATCGACAGAACAGTCTGTTAGATCATTCATCATGATCTGTCGATGTAGAAGTCTGCACCACTAAAATTGGATAATCCAGATGAAGCTACATGATCTACTGTCTGTGTAGTAAAAGAAAAGATGCTACCATTTCTGATAGCACCTTTCCTATGAAAGAGTAATGAATTATGAAAACTATGAACGAATACTTTCGAGCATATTGATAAAGTATCATTCGTAAATAATACCTTATCAATAAGCCACAAGCCAATATTTGACTTGTGTCGTATTTTCTTTTCTTACTCTATAATTTATATTTAATTTATTTAAACGCGGTGTGGGCCAAATTTGGGCTCCGACATTAAATTGACATTAATTTTTCATAGTCTTTTCTTAAGTTTATTTCAATATTATATGAAATGTTTCCGCTTTCCTTTGACTGTAAAATTAAATGATACCAACCATTATTACCTTCATTATCTACCAACCAATTAAAACAATTAACATAATAAGTTTGCCAACCATTTTCTACACAAGCATCTAAGACTTTTGCATCAACATAACCTTTATCAAATAACCATTGCTTTTGTTCATTGTGTAATTGTTTCATATTCAACATAATTCATTTACCTCTTCATATTATTATACAATATGTGAGACTATTTTTTTTAGTCCCACATATCATAAGTTTCAATTTTATGATCTAATATTTCTGTAGACCACATATAACCAGGTTTCCATTCAGCATCTTTCTTTGCTTTAACTTCTTGACAATGCTCAATACTTCCCGACCCAATTAAACTAACACCATAAGGATGATATAAATAAACATAAAATTTTGTTGGCATATTAAATATCCTCTACACTTAAAATTTTGTAATCACAGTCTTCACCGAGACCATACCATTTAATACATTCTTCGACACTTGAACAAACACATTCTTGTTCTCGCCATTCAAAATTAGACATTGCATCACGATACTTAAACTTAATTCGTTTCATAATTTATTCTCCTTTTTTATTTTACAATAATATTATATCATAAATAGTTCAACTTGTAAATAGTTTTTTTAAACTTTTTTATGAAAGCGCTTTCACTTTAATCGGCGACTCCGATGCGCTTTGCAGGTTCCGATGCGCTTAAGCTCTGATGCGCTTTAACAGATCAGTATCTGTATGATCGCTCAACCACTAAAATTTCTACATCGACAGATCAGAGTCTGTAGATCAGACTCTCTTGACTCTGTCAGACTCTATCAGACTCTGTCAGACTCTGTATCAGATAATCCAGATGCTCGACCACTAATTTTTCAGATGTAGATGAAGCTTTATCCAATACTTGTAGATCTACTGCATCTGCATCTTCATCATCTTCATCATGCTTTAGCAACCACTAAAACATGGATTAAGTGATCTACATCTTTTGGATAATAAAAAAGAAGATGTAGCATTTATACATCTTCTTATACTTGCATAATATAACACTTATATTTATTTGCTATTTGATTTATTAAATCTTTTGTTGAACTAATTCCATATTTTTTTAACTCATATCTATCAAAATAATTATATGGTTCAACTATCATACCTACACCTGATGGTCTACCTGCTGTATCCAATCTATGTTTACATACACTGGCAAAAAAAGCTTCATAAGCTCCATCATTATAAGCTTTATCAAATTCCTTTTTTTCTTCAGCGTTTAGTTCATGTTTATAAAACTTTGCAGCTGTTAAAGCAACTGTTGTAATAAATGCATTTACATCTTCCATCATAATTTTAATTTCCTTTTACTCTATTTTCTGCATAAGCATATTCTTCTTTTAATTTTAAAATTGATTCTAAGCACAAGTTAATTTCTGTAATTACGACAATTTCGTTCATACAGTTTGAGATCTCTTCTGTAAGTCTTTCTACTCTTCTATTTAATAATATCAATTCTTCTTTTATTCTTTTTTGTTTTTCTGTTTCTTTCATATTATTAATCCTCCTTAATAACCGCGCTTTTCAAGTTTTTCAAATAAATCTTCTATAGTTGTTTCATAACCTAATAGTTCTTTTGAAAACTCTTCTTGCTTTTTAATAGAAACTTTAAACTCTTGCTCATTTGCTAAAGCTTCAAGATCAGCTCCTGTAAATAAACTTTCATTTGACTTAAGTAAGTCTAATAGTTCTTTTTCTACATTTTCAAGCTTATCTCGAATTCCTAATACTTTCATCATTAAGTTAATTTCGTCATTGACATAACCGGGCTTTTGATTTGTTGCTAACCATATCTTACAAATAAGTTGTTTTGCTTTTAATTCAAAAAATTTAATAATAATTTCTTTTTCATTATCTGTCATAATTATTCCTCCATATTTATTTTACATTTACATTATAGCACAAATATTTTAATTTGTAAATAGTTTTTTTAAAGAAAAAGAATGAAAGCGTTTTCAGGCGCTTACATTCTTGCATAAATGATTTCATTTGCTTCTTCCCATTGACCTTTTAAAATTAAATCGATAATAGGTTCGCCTGAGATATGAGCATCGTGAATTAAATCAGTTAACTCATCTGTTGACATTTGTGAAGACATAATATAATCATAAACATAATCACATACTTCTTCATATTGGTCATCTTCTAATTTTACAACTTCTGACTCGATCAATTTGTCATAAACTTCGTGAGCAACTAATAACTTATATACTGGCACATCTTTATATTGTTCTCTAAGATAAGTATAATAACAACTCATACTACTTTGCCTCCATCATAAGACTTAAACCTTTAGCAGTAGTTTTGTAATAATATACTTTACCATCTGTTAATCTATCTAACAAACCTTCTCTACACATATCTCTAACTTGTTCCATTAAAGGATTCTTGACATTTGGATAAATATCACTTGCCTTTGAAGGTGTTAAACAAGTTTCAAGTATTTTAATATATCTTCTTTTTGAAGTAGGTTTATTAAACTTACAATTTGTTTCTCTATAATTTGAACCAAACAACCAATGGCTTTTCTCTACAGGAATTTTTATAAGTCTCATTTACTTTGCCTCTCTTAATCTTTCACATTTAAAACTATCTTTAATAAATTGATTCATAAATCTACCTTTTGATTCGGCATTTTTTAAATCTTCAAATAATTGTTTACTAACACCTACATATCTATAAGTTCCACTTGTATATTGTACATACAAGTCGCTGCCATCGTGTCCGATAGCAACGACATTGCTTGAATTAACTTTAATCATTTCCATAATTATTTATCTTCTTTCTTTTGTCTGTGTCTAACAACAGAAACTTTGCCGTCTTTAATATCTCTATTTAATTTTAATAATTCTTTAAACTCATCAAATGTTCCAACGAAATCTTGTGAGTTCCAATCAGTATAACAACTTGATCCGTCGCTTGTTCCAACACGAACTATTAATTCGTCTTTATCATTGTATCTCATTGTAGTAATAACACTACCATTCCAAGATTGACAGCTTGATCTAAATCCACTGTCTCTACTACCGCCACGAGTTGCAGCTCCACGATTACCTTCAATTAAACCATAAAATGTTGACATAATTTTTTTCCTTTCTGTTTTAGAGTGTTGTTCATTCACTTATTTACACATACATTATATCATATATTTAAACATTTGTAAATACTTTTTTTAAAAAAGTTTTATGAAAACGTTTTCATTAATCTAATTCCACACAATGATAGTCATAGTCATAATCCATATATTGAGTATTCCAATATGAATTACAAATTTCTATTTGTCCATCTTCTTTATAAGTGCTAGGATTAACAACTTCAAAGCTGCCAAACTTGCTTGGAATTTCTCCGAAGGCTTTTTCTAATTCTTCAGGTGTTTTGAATTGGTCTAGGAATTCCCATACTTCATCAATGTGTTCTACAGGTTTCATAATTCCTCCTTAGCATCCGTGAAGCTCATAATAATAAGATAATGCTTCTTCAGTTCTTGCCTTATCTTTTTCATTTTTGAATACTAATTCTTCTTCTTCATCTTCGATCATATCAACACCAATAACTTCGGCGATTTCTCGAAGGTCGTGTTGTTCATCATCAAAGTCGCAAATAGTGTGTCCACATTCACGTTCATCAATATAAACTTCTTTAATTGCTTTAATATCTTTCTTTAACATTTCAGCTCCTCCTAATCTTCATCAGTGCAGCCAGCCAAAGCAGTTTCTAAAAGTTGTTGTGCGATTTCTTGATCGCTCATTTTTTCATCGTCGAGCTCTTCTTCGTATTCAAAGATTTCTTCTTCTTCCTCAACAAAATCAGTTTTAATAATTTTAACAATATAAGTTTTTTCCATAAATAACATTTCCTCCTTAATTATTTACAATTATATTATATCATATTTTAAACAATTTGTAAATAGTTTTTATAATGAAAATGCTTTCAGAGATTATCTCTTACTCACGATTTCATATTCACAGTCATTAACTAACCAGCCTGTTTCATCTGATATAGCATCAGCAACATAATCATCTAGATCATCAGGCTCACATTCAATTTCTAATTCAAGTTCTTGTGGAAGACTTGATTTAACTCTAGCGATCTCTGCTTCTACTTCTTCATCAGACATAGTATCAAACTCATCTACATCATAACTTTCAATAGCATAATCAATACTAACAACTTTAACAGTATAAGTTGCTTCAGTAATTTCTGTGTCAACTGAGTCGATATTAAAGTCTTTCATATAAGCACCAGCTTCGATCATATCTTCTAAAGACATAGACATTAGTTTGTCTTTTGCTTGTTCTATAGAGTCAGCCTCAATTTCAAGATTTTGAATCCACGCATCTAAATTAAAATCAAACTTTACTTTCATTTATTATACCTCTTACTTAATTTTCTATATATATTATATCATAAAACAAAATATTTGTAAATAGAAAAAACAATGAAAACGTTTTCATTTTTAAGTAAAATAAAAAGACCAGATTTAAACCTGATCTTTTAAAATACCTGATTCCCAATTCCTGTAGAAGTCTTCTGATTTTTTAGTGGATTGTAATCCTGTTTAGCTCTCCAGATCACTGCCTCAAGATCTCTGTATCCACTTTGTGTAGCTCTTCTTAAGATCTCTATCTTTAATCCTTCATCTTTAGTGGCAGTTTCTACTGCATCAATCTTTGCTTTAATCATCGCATCGGTCTGCATGCCTGCGCTATACCAAACACTAAAAGCTTCAGCATATGCTGCGAGTAACTCTTCTGATCCGCTCACCCATTGTTTCCAGCGCGAGATCATGCCATTCTTCTTCGCAGCTCCTTTTTGCTCTCTAATCACTAATTTGCCATCAGATAAAGCTTCTGTAAAGATCTTCTTTTTCTCTGAATTTGAAATTTCGGAAGTTAGAAATTTAATCATCACACCATTATCCACATAAAGCGCATCGGAATCTTCTTCACTAATTATCACTGCACCCATCTTCATGAAAGCGCGATCATAAGTTCTTTGCTGCTCAGTAGCGACTCCTGTTCTTTCCTTGACATATTTACGGTCTACTGTGAAGTATCCTTTAGTATTTAGTGTTTCTTTTCTCTCACACTTACTGTAGGCCAGGTCAGAAATAGAATACAACAGTTCCCAATACACTGCAGCTTCTAATCCAATTAGTTGCACTAAATAAATATTGTATCTGCCAAAAGCATGTGGCGACATTATATCTTTATACATAAAAACCTCCAAAATGAAATTAACGAAATTACAGAAATTACGTTTCTCTATTATTATACAATAAAAACTTGAAATCTATAAAATAGATCTCAAGCAATTTTTTGTTGACTCTAAATACTCATAAAGTTTAGGGTTTTTAGAAGTTCTAATCTTGTTCAAACCTGTTTCAAACATTTCTTTATCTACATTAAATCTGTCTAAGAAATAATCTTCATAATTCTCAGGCAAGTTAGATAAGATTTGCACTGCTCTATAAGCCCAAAACTCAGTAGATATATTTTTATACTTCTTAACTGTTCCATCTTCGCCAACTTCTTTAACTGTCTTGCTATTAACTTTGTAGCAATCGTTGTAAGCAATTGTTTCTGCGATGATAGCTTCAATGATCTTATTATCATCTAACAGATCTTGGATTATTGCATAAGCTCCACTAAATTGATCACTTGGTGTAGGATATTCGCTCACCAATAAGTCTGCTCTTGTATCATCTGTATCATAATCAAGTGGCGCATCTAAACTTGTAGTGGCGAAGTTAGCTTTGTGTAGATCTAAGTTAGATTCATAATAAGCCATTGCAATATATCTTGTATTTAAAATTTGATTAATTACGGTTCCAGCACTGCAATTCTTTTCTTTCTTTTGCCATGTTCTGTTTTTAGGATCACACGCTTGCATAATAGATCTACTAAACCAAGATGCAATATCACCGATCTCCATTTTTAATACGCGTCCATGTTTTTGGTACATCTTCACCATCATCGGTTGATAATGTAGCATCAAACCACTGAATGTGGCGTTGATCATTAAATCATCGCCATCATCCATTGCTTGACATAACATATTCGCTAATTGCGTAACTGTATATTCTTTCCAGCTCTTTTCTAAAAAAGATGCTGCTTGTTTTAAATCTTCAATAAATAATTTGAACATAACGAAACCTCCTTAATTTCGTTTTTTACTTACAACTCTTAGCCTCGCTCCAAGTATACCAAGAAGTATTTCTGTAAGTATTGATATTTTTCTTTCTTAAATCTTCTTTGTGTGTTAAGATATCTTCAATAGTTAAATAACTTGTAGCAAGCTTTTTCATTGTCTTGCTTGTAATTGAAATTGTCTTAGTTGCATCATTTTCTGCAGCACGACTCAAATTGAAACGATAGTTGTTGTACGAAGTCTTTGAAACTCTCACAACTGTCCATACTTGACCTTCACTATTTAAAAATTGTAATCCTAAATATTTACTTCTAACATTTTTACTCTTTTTCATTTCTTGATTCCTTTCTTCTAATAATAAAATTTTGTTAGGTATTTTATACATTGTAATACAAGTCTTGCTCGTCTTGTTAAAGATAAATAAAATGTTTTTATATACTTTAACTTTCTTCTTTCTACTCTTATGATAAACATAATTTCTAAGTGGTCCATCTTCAAGCTCATTATAAGTCTTGCCTGCTGACCAAGCTTCTTTCACTAAGCGCTCAGTCTCAAGTCTATGTAAGCCTAAGCGCTCAGAAGCTCTCTGATAAGCGTGAAGTTTATTTCTACGCTTCATAACTTACGCCTTTGTTTTAATATTAGTCTCTCTTACTATATTAAAACATTCTTCATTGCCATCTTCATCAACTGCAACTTCTTCAACAACTAAATCTACTGAATATATATCAGCAGGAATAAAGAAGTTTTCATCTTTATTCTTAATTAGACTAATTTCGTTTTCATTAAAGAAGTTCCAACATTTAATTGCCTCTTCTACATCATTGTAGTCGTCAATTAAATATGTAAAATCATTAACATCATCAAACTCACCACGACCTAATAACCAAACTTGGTAGACAACTTTTTCATTAGTGTCTGCATCTAACTCCTCTACATCAGTGAAGTCTTCTTCATTTGCTTCTACTAAGTCTTCATCAAGCTCAGCATCTAATTCTGAAACTGGATCAATTTCAATTTCTCGCATCTTACCTGAACATTTAATAACTACATCAGCCATTATTTTGCCTCCAATCTTAAAACACTTTCTTCAATAACAATTTTATAATCATTATTGAACATATTTAAAAATGCATCACTTAAACATTGTAATTGATTGATTTCACTTAAATCAACTTGACCATCTATAACTTCTAATCCAGAAAACTCAAGCCAAGCTAAATCATCACAATAATGTTCATTAAAAGCTTCAACAACATCTTCAAGATAATCTGCCATTAAATCTCTCTTAGAAAGTTCATTAACATAATCACGAATACGATCACACAACACATCAAAATCACGAACTAATTCAACATAACCTCTAAGTTCATTCTTAGCATCTGACATTGTGCCATAATTATAAGTTAGATAATGATCTTTGAAGTCTTCATATGAATCAAATCCATATAAATAATCAGGTAAAATATTTCCATTATCATTATCACTATATAATACTAAGTATCCGCCTGAACGACCATTGAAGCCAACTTTATAACCTTTATGAAGATATTCCCAATCTTCAATCATATCATTAACTTCAAAATACTCATCACGCTCTAAAGCTTTTAATGCTTCCCATTCATCGCCTTCTAAATGTAAGTTATAAATCTTAACATTATTAGCAATGCTCTTCAATCCATTCCAACTGTTCATTGTATCGTACATAAAATGATTATTTAGAAAATCATACATTGAACGATTATTGCAAATATCAACACCAGTTTTGTAAAACATAAATACTATCCTCCTTGCTTTATTTATTTTTACACTTATATTATATCACAAATATTTAAATTTGTAAATAGTTTTTTGAAAAAAGATCTATGAAAACGTTTTCATAAATCCTCTTCCTCTACTTTTTAAATAAACTTTTTATTTGTATATGGAAGTCTCCATCTTACAAGCTTATCAAAATCACTATCAGCAAATAACTTTCTAATTTTAGTTTCTTCTTCAGCATCAGTTTCTACTGTGTTAAGTTTAATATAAAAATCAGCAACTTCAATATCAGTATAAGGTATTTTAGCATGAACTCTATATTCACCATGATTTTCAGCATAGCTCCAACAAGTATCAACAACAGTTGCACCAAAATAGAAAGTTAAGTCAACATCACTCTTGCAAGCTTTGTAACCAAACTTATGCTTGATTACTTTAAAGCCTAAGACCTTAAAGTAATCTTTAGCAACTTCATTTAGCTTTTCACTTTTCTCAAGATAAGTTCTACGACGATCTATTGTTTCTTGTGATAGTGTATTATCTTTCATCCATAAAGTTCCCATAGTGTCCTCCTAAGCTTGTGCGCTTTTTTTCATCTTATCTTGTAAAGTATAACGATGACTTTTAATATAATCAATCATGTTATCAGCTTCATAACGATCTTTACAATTTTCAATAACTAATTTATAAATCTTTATTGCTGCTTGTTCTTGTGCGTTGTCTCTATTTTGTTTTTCAACAGCTCTTTGTTCAACGTCTTCAATTGCAGCATTTAAAGTGCCTTTATAAATAACAACATTAACATCTTTAAAAGTCCAATCACAATAAGTTCCACCTAACCAAGAATGGTGTGTATTAACTTTTTGTTTCTTAGCTTCAACATAACCATATTCAAAACCTTTATAAGTAAGTCTGAATGATTGTTTTTCGCCACGATGTTTTTGCCAACTGAAGTTTCTTGTATCAATATTATAAGATTTTAAAAAATCATCAAATGCATTTTTAACATCATAGTCCCAACAATAGCCAAAGTTCTTACCAATAAGTCTTTGCTTCAAAAAATCTTTAATAGTTTTTTCTTCAATAGTAATTTGTAAGTTCATAATATCCTCCTTAATTTATCTTACACTAATATTATATCACAAAATAAAAAGTTTGTAAATAGAAAATTGAAAAAAGTTTTATGAAAACGCTTTCATTATTCTTCTTCCTGTTTCTTATGTTTCTTTCGGCGGGTAAATGAACCTTTGCCTTTCTTTGGTTTGAACACTTTGGCTTTGTACTTTTGTTGTGCTGCTAAATGATCCTTTGCAGGAATCTCTACAGTACCTGTAATGTCTTTGCCACTAATATTATCACGTAGATGAATCCTGCGCTTCATACATTTAGTCCTCTCTTTCTTTTCCTAAAAATGCATCTATAATGTGTCCCTGTTTTAGATAATCATAATATTCATTTATTATATTATCATACATTTCAACTTCTTCACGATAAAATGCCGCATACTCATCTAAAAGATTTGCATCGGTTAGTAAAGTAATATCTCTTTGATTCTGTTTTAATGCTTCTGTATATTTTTCTAAAAGATTAACAGAAACTTTTTTAAAACAGTCTGCATAAATTTTTGTTTTCTTTCGCTCGGTCTTTGCATCGCTGTAGTCTCTAAGCGACTCTATTCTTTGTAAGTTTAGATGTCGCTTAGCTTCAGCTCGCTCTACCAACTCAAGAAGTTCTTCAGTCAGTAGATCCATAATATCGCTATTCACTGATTAACTCCGAATCGCTATTGATGATATCAGTGTAATAATCTAATTCATCATAATAGCCATGATCTAATAGCTTAGCAATCTCTTTAAAGATTCCACTACAACTTGTAGCTGAACAATTTCTAACTGACATTGCTCCACCATCATAATTAACAATTAAAAACTCAGTAATCCATTTTGGATTCTTTTTGCTTTGATAAACTTCATAGCTCATTCCAATAACATTTGGTTGAACTTTAACAACAGCCTCACTGATTTCTTTAACAAATTGAACTTTCTTTTTTAAACTTTCTGTTAACATATTTTTTCTCCTTATTTATTTTATAGTTATATTATATCACAATTTATTTAATTTGTAAATAGAAAAACGCTATGAAAGCGCTTTCCTAAAATTTTACTTTATTTTCAAAATCTTTTGCAGTCTTTGTTCCGCCTAATAATTGTAGTATTTCTGCAACCAATGCTGGGATCTTAACCTTCACTATTTGTTCATACATATCTTGGTCTTTAATAACATCATAACAATTATTTCTTGTAATATGACTTCCACCAATATGAAATAAATCAGCAGCACTTCTAAGAGTATAGAAAGTACGACCTAATTCTAAAAGCTTCCACAACTCATCATCTGTCAACACAGTAGTTTTAAATCTTTTCTTAAATACTTCAGGTCCAAATGAATCTGTGCTATTTAAAAACATAGAATCAAAATGTGAATGTGTGCTAATATCAACAGATCTTGTTGGTTGATAATTGTTTGTAAATGTTTCTATATATAAACCTCCCCAATACCAACCACAATCAAAATTAGGTTCTTCAATATAATATCTGATATTATCTTTGTCAACACCTAATAAATAATTATTTCTACCAAAAACATTAACAACTTTCTTTTCCATTATTTTCCTCCATTGGTTTATAAATTGTTGCACCATAATATATTCTATAAAATATATTATCACGAACTGTATTATATTTGCATTCACTTGCAATTATTTTCTTCTCAGCACGAACATGATTATAAATATCTTTCTTAGTTGGAAGTTCTAAGTTTTCAACTTTAACTAATTCATTTAGTCCACCACAAATTGCTCTGTGATATTCTACTTCTGCCTGAATAAATTTTTTATAAGTCTTGCCTGTTTCTCTATGAATGTATTCCATATTAGTCCTCCATTTCATATTTAACTAATGTTGCTTCATTAAGAATTTTATTATAATCATAATCATCTTCAGAAAAATTATCCATTAAAAAATCATAAAGATCAAATTTAGTTCCTGCTAAAACAACATAATCAATATTGCCATCTGTATAAACAACAGTTGCATCAACATTATAACGTACTGCATCTTCAACAACCAATCCGCCTGCACAAGGAAGTGCTCTTGTAATAAAAACTTTTTCCATATGTTCCTCCTTAGTTATTTTCTATATATATTATATCACAGTTTGAACATTTTGTAAATAGTTTTTTTAAAGAAAGCGTATGAAAACGCTTTCCTTAAATTATACCTGCTGCTTGTAATGCTTGTTCAAGCATCTTAGTTGTCTTTAAAGAATCAAACTCTTCTTGTGCTGGATACCAATTTTCATCTTTATCACAGAAACTATAATAAGTATAATCTGGTGTAAATGAACGATAAATTGCTTCGCCATCTGGTGAATAAATATCGCCATTTTGAACTTTGCCTTCTGCTTTAGAAGCCCACATACCATTAGCACAACCAGAAGCACCAACCTTAAAACAAACATAACCTTTATAACCTAACTTAATAGCAGTCTTTAAAAATGTTCTCATTTGTTTCATATGAAATACTGTTAACTTTTCTGGCCACCAATCAAAGATTGATAATTCATCATACACTGATCTAATTGGTTTTGACCAACCATCAGCAATCATAGTTTCTAATCTAACTAAAACATTTTCTGCATTGTAATAAGAACGTTCATGTTGTAATCTCATTTTATAATATCCTCCTCATTGAAATTTACACTTATATTATATCACGATTTAAATTATTTGTAAATAGTTTTTTTAATGAAAACGTTTTCATTATTTATTCATCATATGAAATACTTCATGTAGCGGATATTGATCATTAATATTTTGTTGATCAACTGCATCTGTTAGTACAATAAAATGAAAATCATTTGCACCAGCATCGCCATCAAACATAACTAATAATGAATGAATAAAGCCATCAATTGCCTCTTTGCCATTATTAGGATGAATGTTTGCCCAATAATCTCTGATAGTTAAAATTTGTTCAATAAATTCTTTTTCTTTTTCCATAATATTCCTCCGTAATTTATTTTACACATAAATTATATCACAAAAATTATAATTTGTAAATAGAAAAGTTTATGAAAACGCTTTCATAATTGTATAATTAAAAAGACCGACTCTACATCGGTCTTTTTCAGCAGTTAAATTTTATTTATTTACTAAAACCAAAGTTTCTTTAATAGCTCTGTGAATTGATTGAAGTTATCAAATACATCATAACGATTTTTATAATAGTTATATTCTCTAACTACTTTTCCATCTTCTGATTTGTAAGTATAGTGGAAGCCCTCTGGATGATCAGCTAAGAATTTATCCAAAGCTTCACTAGCAGTTTTCTCGATCTCAGCTAAGGCTTTTTCAGCTTCTGCTACTTTATCCTTGTATTCCTTATAAGCATTAGCAATTACATCATTAGCTTTTACTTTAGCAATTTCATAATTGTCAATAGCTTTTTGTACAACAGCAGCTTCTTCTTTTCTAGCAAGCTTAGCTTCTTCTTTCTTAGTGACTTCTAATTTGTATTCAGATTCCGCTTTCTTTAATTCATCAAGATCAGTAAATTCTTTATTTAGTAATTTACTTTTATAGATAACATCATAGTTATCCTCTACAACTTCTTCTTTAACTTCTTTTTCTAATTCTTTTGTTTTAACCATTTTAAACTCTCCTATTAGTTATTATAAATTTCCTCCGACATCCTTTTGTCGTTGGATATATATTAAAATGATTAATATTTAGTTAACCTGCTTAGCATTAATTAGATACTAACCATGTTAATATCTTAATTATTTTTCTTCTTTATCAGGTTCTAACTTTCCTTCTCCTGGTAGATCAGCTCAAGAATCAGCATAATCATTAATTACTTTTACAACTTCATCTTCTTCTGGTTCTTCTACAGGTGCATGTTCAGATTTAGGATCTACATCTTCATGAAGTTCATTAGCAGCAGCTTCCATAGCATCTAGTAAAGCTTTATCCTTTACATCGCCATGTTCTTTACTAAATTTCATCATGTCTGCGCCTGTCTTGATTCCAAGTTTTTCTGCAGCAGCCATGTAACGTTTAAATTCATCTTCATTAAATGATTCTTTTAGTGGTTGTTTAACTTCTACAGTAACAGATTCATTGGTAGCTGTATCTAATTCTTCTTCAACAGCTTCAAGTTCATCTTCTGAAATTGCTTCAATTTCGGCATCACTATCTTTTACTAAATTTGGAAGTGCTTCTTCAAGGTCTTCTTTGTAAAGATCGATCTTTCTTTGAATAGCTTTCTTCACTAATTCATTATCCTTAGCTTCTTCTAAAGCTTTTTCTTCTAAAGCAATCTGTTCTTGTAAGAATTTAACATATTCATTTCATTTAGCCAAGTCTTGGTCTAAATCTTCTACTAAAACATTTTCAGCAGGAGTTTCTAATGATTCTTCTGCAGAAGCTCCTTCCTTAACAGCAGCTGTAAAAGCTTTACCAAGGAATGTAAGTCCTCTCTTAATATTACCAACAAGTTTTGGATCTGTTTTTTCCTTATCAAGTAAACCTTCAGCATCTAGTTTAGTTTTAATTTCATTATATACTTCTTTTGCAGTAGCAGCAGATAATGAACGTTCTTTACCAGCATCTCCTTCAGGTTTTTCTTCTTCCTTTGGTTCTTCCTCAGGCTTTTCTTCTTCCTTTGGTTCTTCTTTTGGTTCTTCCTTAGGTTCCTCTTTTGGTTCTTCTTCAGAATTTAATTCAACTGAACCAGAATTTGTAACTTTTTGAGCAGCTTTTAATTTTGCTAAGGCTGCTTTAAAATTATTTTTAGTTTCTTTACCTTGTCTGTATTCAGCTAAAATTACATTAGACTCAATATTAGCTTCTGTGTTATTTTTAACTAGCACAATTGCAGTAATATTTTCACCATAAGTTCCTTTACATTTATTAATAGCATCATCTAATTCTGCTACATATTCAAGAACTTTTTTATTTAAACGATCATAGACAGCATAAGTTTTAGTAGCTTCTTTTCCTTTGCTATCACAAATTTTAGCAACTTCTTTATGTCCATCAAAAATAGCTTCTGTTAATTCTACATCTTCATGTAGCTCTTCATCCACTAATTTTTCCTTAGCGATCTCAGCTTTATAATCCACAGGTTGTTCTAGCTTAAACACGTTACCTTGTTTTGGTGTACGGTCATCAGCAAGATCTTGAGGAACTGTATCTTCTAGTGATTCTTCTACATCGTCATCTTCTGTAGCTAATCCTAAAGATTCTAAAATCCATTCAGGGTCGAACCATAAGATGTCATTTAATTCAGTCATTGTTAATCCATCAGGATATGCATCTTCTAGTAGTGCTTCTAAATCATCTACTTTATTAGCAGCTTCGATCTTGTCTCATGTAGCTACAGCGCCTGACCAAGGCTTATATTCACTAATGTCAGAGATAATCTTTAAAGCTTCTGTTAAATTTCCTGCACATTCTTTACAAACGAATCTAGAACCTTCTTTCACTAATTCTTCTTTTGGAAATTCTTCATGACAACATTGACATTCACCAAAAGCTTCATCAGCTTCATTTAATGCAGAAAGAGCTTCATCGAAATTGAACAAATTACGGCCACCATATGGGTCAACCTCTGGTTCAGCAGGTTTTGGTTCCTTATCTACATCGAAAACATCATAGATTTCAAAATCAGGGTCTGCTAACTTGCCTTCATATTCACTATCATCAAATAGTTTAGGTTGACGAATATCAGGTTTGCCTGTTTGATCATCCCAACTAAATACACATTCATCATTTCCAGTTGGTAGCCAAGTTCCGTCTTCTTGTTCCACCAATTCTATTTCGTAAATGAATGGAGATACATAATTAGGATTTCCAGTAGCAGTTTTTTGATTTATAAAATCTTTGGCTTCTGGGAATGTAGGGAATGTATCTTTTTCATCACATTCATTCCAGCTAACTTCATAAACATAATTAACCATAATTTTCTCCTTTGTTAATTCTAGGCTTTTACAAATAATTTAGCAATTATTAAAGGTCGAAAATTATATTTCTGAATATCTCAGTAAAGGCAGGCGTTAATTTGCCATCTACAAGGAAATCTGCCAAATCTCGTTTATTCTCTACAACTTCTCTAACTCTATCATCAATAGTTCCGATGCAGCAAAGAATTTTAACAAAGATTGGCTGATCACTGGTTATTCTATAAATTCTGTCGATTGATTGTTGGAGAGTTGCATCGGTCCATGGAGTATCGATAATAATACTATAGTGGCACTCAGGCATACTAAATCCTGTTCCTAATTTTCCATGTGTTCCGATCAACAAATTGAAATTGTCTGAATTTCGGAATTTAGTAATATTATCTCCAACCACAGGATCTGGGATATCGCCTGTTGCGATTAGTGGTTGGTATTTGGCAAGCTTCGATGCGAGTACCTCACATGGCTCTACGAATGTACTAAAGATAACTACCTTCTCGCCTGACTCTAATAGATCCTCGGCAAGCTCTACAGCTCTAAGCACTTTACTAGACTCTATTGGATTACTAGTTAGCACAGAAGGCGCAGCAGTAGCTTGACGAAGTCTTGTGGTTAAAGCTAGAAGGTTAGCAGAATTTAGTGATATCTTATCTGCCTCTTCTTTTACACCATCTCTGATCGCCTCATAAAATTTACGGTGATCATCTGACATCTCCACTAATTCATACTCTACATTTTTAGTTGGCATGTCTCCTCTAACCATATCAAAAGTCCTCCTTATGCTACATGCATCTAATTCATCTTTTAGTAAATCTAAATTTTTATATCCTACTATTTGTTTACCACCGAAACCTCCGAAATTACAGAAGGTCTTCTCGAAATTAGTCATAGTGGAATTATCATTATCAGTTCAGCTCAACATTAGAAATGCCGAAATTGGGGAATTTACGATTGGAGTTCCCGATGCGGCTACCTTGTATTCAGAGTCAAGCTTTAGTAGGTTGTTTCCCTGTTGACTTGAAGTAGTAGCTCGGTGGGCTTCGTCAAAGCAGATCATTCCGATCTTATTTTTAGACTTCTTAAAGGCTTTCACTATTTTTTCATTACGGATAGTAGAGATATTCACGATAATGAAGAATTCTGAAATTGGATTAATTAGCTGCTCGGCTCTTTCTTCAATAGTCTTGTATCTAATAGTTCCATTTCTAGTAATGTATTCGCCTAATACTACACAGTCTAAATTTGAAAACTTCTGAATTTCGTTCTTCCAATTTGTTCTTAGTGAATCTACGCCGCAAATAATCATACAGTGGTCGATCTTCCCACGCTTGTGGAGAGTCTCCGCTAAATACATCATCTCGAGACTCTTTCCGATACCCATGGAGTCTAATAGTAGCCACTTGTTCTTTCGGCATAGCCCATAGTTAATAGCTTCTATCTGATGGTCAAACGGTTTGTATTTAAATTCACTAATTTCTTCTACAGTAAGTGGTGGTTCCGAAATTGCGGAAGTTTCGGTATCAGGCGCCAAGCGTAGCTCGATGTCACTAATCATAGTTAGTGTATCTAAAGCTTCAGCTAAGCTCGATGCAGGAAACTCTCAGAATTTCTGAGTCGGATGCCAAGTAGATCCTGGCACGGCTTTTACTGCCTCCACTAAAACTGGATTATATTGGAAGTCGCATCTGAAGCTGGAAAGCCCTGGCATTTTAAATGGTGGCTTTAGTTCAGTAATATATATCATTTCTGAAATCTCCCAAATTTCGTTTCTTAGAATAGACTTGTTGTTAGATTAGTAAAGTCTACTGCCTCATCTTCTTTAGTAGCTACAGCTGTGATCTTTAATTCTGCATTAAAAATTTTGTTGCAGTGATCACAGATATATTTAGTTTTATATTCTGGTTCACTATCTTCTTCTCAGCCGCAGTAAAGAATTTTGCCAAGAGGATCACGCACTAAGTCGCGAGGCTTTCCTAAAATATCGCTGGCTAAAAATAGTTCTTCTAAAGTATACTCATAGCCACAGTGAGGACACTTGATAATTGTCTTTGGTAAATTATTATCCATAAACGAAATCTCCTAAATTACATTTTTATTTTTTCTTGGTTTGCCAGCGGCTCCATATGTCCAGCCAGCTTTTAAATAGTCGGGAAGAAATATAGTATAGATATTCTTATAGACTCCATCTTTGTGAATATGACATCGCTTAGAATCTTTACTGCCAAGCTTCCAGCCCTGCTCTAAATACTCAGTAATTTGCTCTGGCGAAATTAGTCTAATTTCGTTTTGCTTATGAATATAAACTTTCCCGGTCTGAAAATTTGCCATACTGATTTCCTTTCTAAGTGTGCGCGCCATATGACATATGCATATGTCTATAGTATAAGCCTATAGCATATAATATAAGCATATGTCTATATATAAGCTATGCTAAAGTCTATAGCTATAGCTATAATTAATACTATATAATTACTAACGTAATTATATAGTATGGGAAACTTCCCCTTACATATTATTATACAATATTTTATAATGAAATTAGGGTAATTTCGGGAATTATTTTTAATTTTTTTAGTATATGAAATTGAGCAAATTACGGTTTTAATAATTTAATAATTTATTAATAAAAAAAAATAAAAAAATCTCCCCATTTATTATATCACATTTTCTTTAGTTTGTAAATAGTTTTCTAAAAGAAATTTACGAAAGCGTTTTCATAATATATATAAAAAAATATATATTTCCCCATTATACATTATATCACATCTGGCCAAATTTGTAAATAGAAAATTTAAAGAATTTAATGAAAACGCTTTCAAACGAAATTGATCAAATTTCGTACTTTTTATTGTATAATATTATGTGAGCGCAGATAGAGCCTCCGCCCTATACTATATATAGTAATAGAGTCGACTGTGCATGTATCGTTAGCGCCACGCTTTATACAATAAATTTTTTTTGAAGCCTAATATATTTTTGAAAAGTTTATTGTATAATAATATGTGAGGCAATAACAAATAAAAAAATTACACCTCCTTAACTATATATATTCAAAAAACAAATCCTCCTTTCTCAAATATATATTAGTTGTCTCACATTCAAGGCCAGGTTATTCTTTTAACAATTTTATTTTCCTGGCCTTTTCTGTTTTAAAAAATATGTTTTGTTTTCATTATATAAATTCTCTTTCAAGTATTAAGCTGTAGCCTATATATAGTAGTCTACGGCTTTTTACTATATATAGACAAAAAGGTAAAAAAGGAAATTTCGGCAATTAGCCAAAAAGCTAATCTGGGCAATTTCGGCAATTTCGCCAACCTGCCGAATTTCGCCTAAGCGCAAAAGCTAATTTTGGCAATTTCGCCAATTTTGCCAACGCCAGCGGCAAATTTGGCAATTTCGGCGATTTCCCTTATTAATTTAATAGTCTAATAAAAAAACGCGATTTTAAGCTCGAAATTTGGCCGTGGTCGCGTTTTTATTTTGCCCATATAAAAGTATTAGGGTAAGTATATTTAATTCAGAAATGATTTTAATTTCGGCTTTGCGCTTGTGCTCTTCCTAGTCTTCGCGCTCCGCTCTATATATAGTATACAGGTTAGAGTCTTCCTATATATAGACAGAAGCAAGGCCTGGCTCTACATAGCTTCCGCGCTATACTATATATAGTGCTAATAGGGCAATGCAAGGCTTAAGCTTGGCTGGTCGCTCTGGCTTTAGTGGTGAGGCGAGGCTAGGCGTGGGCGAAGCGTGGGCGAAAAAAAGCTCAGCGCGATTGCTGAGTGAGGCGTGGGCTAAAGCCTATGATGACTTTTCAATGCCCTTCGCTTATTTTAGCAAATATTTGTCTGATTTTTCTAAAAGTGCTTGTTTTTAATAGTCTAAAGTCTATATAGTATATGTCAAAGCATCACTGCGACAGTGATAGCAATACATAGCATACTAATAATTTATTAATTTAATAATTTAATAAGCTCATCACTGATCTGCCAGATGCTTGCAATAATGCTTGCAATACTTGCCAGCATTCCCGCCAAGCGAGGCTAAAAGCGATGCCAAAAGTGAGGCCAAAAGTCTTTTTACTAACTCACTAAAGTCTAAGTCTATTAATCAGAGTCTGCCTCAGACTCAAGCATCTTTACTATATATAGTATTAGTTCCCTGTCTATATATAGTTCCCCGCTTATATATAGGTCTATATATAGTATCTTCTTCTCTATGTCTATATATAGTTCTACTATTTATTATATATAGATAGATATTCTTTCATACTATATTTTTTAACTGGGGAGGAAGATAAATGCTTGTTAAGGATATTGTTCTTTTACTTTTTTTATTTTACTGCTCCTTAACTGACTATTATCTATCTATTTATTAACTAGGGCAAAATAAAAAAAAGAACTTAAGCTTTATACTTAAGTTCTTCTTTCCTTTTATATCTATTCACTCTTATCAGCCTTCAGCCACCAAGTCTTTTTGTAATCTTTCAGTTTGAAACACTTTGAAGTATGAGACATAATTCCCCTTGTGTGCATTTCTTTTAAATAAGGAACATAATGTTCACAGGTATAATGATTTCCACTTTCATCATAAAAACCTTTATCAAAGGCTTTCTCTCTAACTTCTAATGGACAACCTAATTGTTCTTCAAAACTTAGAACTTCCAATTTAATTTCACTGGCTTTTGTAAATGGTCTTTCTTTTCTTAATAATTCTTCAACAGCATTTTCATCAATTCCATCAGCAACAATAATTTCTGGTGTTGCTTTACATTTCTTTGCCCACTCAATAGCTTCTTTAAGAGCATCTTTACACATCATATTTTCTAGCGAAAAATCTACATGTGATAATAAAATATCTAAAGCTTCTTCATATGTCAGCTCTTTTTCATCAACAGTTCCTTCTTCAGGCTCATCTTCAACTGTTTCTTCTTCATGAAGTTTTATAAATGGATAACCTTCGCGTTGTTTCTTTGAAGTCTCCATGCATCTCTTTGCCCACTCAATTGCGTCTTTGCAATCGTCACAAATCATTCCAAAGCCATTAACAGCTTTGCCACAAATAATACATTTGTTTCTAATATCATTCATTTTCTGATACCTCTTTATTTTTTAATTCTTCAACATATTGTTCATTAACATCTATATATCTAAACTGAGCGCAAGCTAAGAAAGCTTCAATGTCTATGTCTTTCTTTAATCCTAAACAATATCTCGCAGTAAGTTTTAATAATTCTTTAATATCACGGCCTACAGCTTTAGGAAAGACTTTAACTAATTTATTGATTAATTCATCTGTGATTTGTTTATCTAGCTCAAATTGTTTAGATAATATTCTCCAAATCTTTTTAGCGTTTTCTTCGGTAGGTTCTTCATATCTAATTGCCGCAATACATCTTGACAAGATAGCATCATCAATATCTTTTATCTTATTACTTGTTAAAAACATAATTCCATTAAAATATTCTAGCTGTCTTAAAAAAGTAGTAATAATTGCATTTTGCGTTAAGTCTTCTGCACGTTTTCTAACAAAAGTTTCACACTCGTCAATTAAAATAATACAGCCTAAACGCTGTGCTTTATTTAAAACCTCATATAAAGTTTTTTCCATTTCTTTTGGATTTGTTCCTAATTCACCTGCGGTAACTTTATATAAAGGTGTATTCATAAGTTCTGAATATACTTCTGTAGTTAAAGTTTTTCCGCATCCTGGTGGACCTTCTAAAATAACTACTGTTCCATTGCCTTTATTATTGATAATGTCTCCTTTTAAAATTGAAGAATTATTAACAAGTATATCAAGCAAATTTTTATGTGATTCTGGTAAAACTAATTTATCTCTTAGTGAATGATCATATTCATAATTTTCAATATCATCAACATGAAAATAACATTCACTATGAGTATCTAAATTATATCCAAATAAAAATGGCATAATTGGAAGGTCATAATAATCTTTGCAGAAAAAATCTTTTTCTCTTTTTTTCTTATAGCTTCGATATAAATGACAGTCTTCTTGTTTTACCCAATGTCTATTATCACCTCTCATATCATTAATAACATGATAGAATTCGAAAATATTATCATTTTCTTTTGTAGATATAAAACGATTACTATATCCATCTTTTGATACATATTGAAAACATTTATATTGAGTGCCTTGCTCTTTAATTCTATTTTCATATTTTAAAACAGATTTTTGATAGTCTTCATATAATTCAGGTGTTTCTATAAACATTTTTTGTTGTGTTAATATTTCTGTTAAAGTTCTTCCTGAAATATCACTGAAGTAAAAATGAATATTTTGTCGTCTATATCCTTTAATATCATTAGTATGAATTTCAGCATCAACATGTGCTTCATAAAAATATCCTTCAACTTTTCGTTCAGGAACATAGTCAACATGATATAATAAATAAGGAATAATATATTCAACATTACATATGTCCTCTTTTCTAAACAACCATTTGTGCTCAGAAAAATCATCAACATATTTAACTAAAGCTTCAGCAAAAATTCTTAAATCTGAATAAGCAGTAGTTGATGGATTTTTTAAACTGTCAATAAGCATATTTAAAATTTTTACATTTTTTCTTGCATCACAGTCCTTAAAAGCATCTCTAAGGACTTCTAATTCTTTGATTGAATAATTATCTAAAAACAAATACTTTTCAGTATTGTCTCCATATCTATTATTCTCCCATTTTAATTCACTAATGAGATCTCTTATTTTTTCTACTTCTGTATCGTCTTCATTAATATGCTCTGATAGTTTTTGTAAGAACATATTAATCATTGATACTTTATATTTAATTTCCATTTTTATTTTCCTCCTTATTAATTTATTTTACATATATATTATAGCACATCTTCATTAAAATGTAAATAGAAAATTTAATGAAAACGTTTTCATATTTTTATTTAATGTGTCAATCTATAATGGCTGTCCCAATGATATGAATCTCTTGGTGCAAATATAAATAAAGTATGATTAATTATATGTTTAGATATTTTCTTTCTATCTATTATCATCACTGATTTATTATTTTCTAATTCTGCCCAAACATATTTATCATCAAAATCTATCACTGTTGCTTTTTGTGTTTTGATAGTTCCGTCATCATTTGTATATTGTTCTAAAGTAAGTTTATCTCCAATTTTTATTTCTTTCATTGTTTGTTCCTTTATTAAATTACTTTATTAAGATCAGCCATTATATTCTTTAAGGCTTCTATCTTTTTTCTTGGGACTAATACATATTCTGTATCACAAGGCGGAATAATTGGTTTTCCATCTTTATCTTCTCTCCATCCCATTGGTTGATAGCCAAGTAATTTTAAACAGCTTGTCCAAAGATCTCCACCTTTATCCCAAGCTTCTTGATATTCTATTCCTTGGTCTGGTCTTGCAATTATAAAGATATTATTGATATAATTTTTCTCTTCTGCATTTAATCGTTGCCAAGGCCAAGCTGTGTGCATGCAATCCATAAAATCTAAATAGCCATCATTAGAATAACCATAAGATCCCTTTTTAACTTTTCTTTCTTCCATTTACTTATGCCTCCTTAATAATCTGTATGTGGACCAGAACAATTTTCTGGTTTAGATTGACAAAACATTTGCATTGTGCTTGAACACTCATAACACTTTGGACTGAATGAATAGAAATAATTTAATACTTGTTCAAATGATTTATCTTTCACAGTGAAGTTCTCTTTAATATATTTTAATATTGTTTGTATTTCTTTTAAACTTGGTTCTCTCATAATTGGCCTCCTATAATATTATACAATATTTACCGATCTATTTATTGTATAATTTTAAAAAAGTTTTTTGTGTATATATTTTCTTTATTTTGGTATACTGTAGTATACTGTTTTGTAAGATTTATATACGCAAGAAAGATAACGTCAAATATATCTTACATTATCTTATAAATAAAAAATTCCTATATATCTATATATAGGAATTAAATTATAAGAAAATTCATTTTAGCCTTCTTTGATAAATTTTTTTATTAGACCAATTAATTGTGGACTAGAGTCACCCCACACTCAATAGTAGCCCTCAACTTGCCTGTAAGAATTTCGTCTCTTGCTATTAGTAGCTTTATTATTCTCAGCATTGCTACTTATATTACTTGCAAGAGTTCTTATTGGATCTTCATAGTTTTTATAATATTCTTGACCATATATAGCTATAAGCTCTCTAGCAGCTTTTCGCACAGAGCTTGCATAAATTTCATTTTTATTTAAATCACTAGGAATTCCTATTACTGGTTTTGAACTATTATTATAACCAATAGCTAAATATGCATCAGGTTCTAAATATGTTATATTTTGAATTCCACCGTCTCTTCACTTAGAATTAAACTTTTGTCTACCGTTTAAAAATTTTTGTAATTGTTTTTTAGGGTCTGTATATCTAATATTGGTTTTAGTACTATTTTCTCCAAATAATGCATTAGCAGCTTGAGCAACACTATTGTATGTTTCAACATGTCCATCAACATATTCTACTACTACAGCTTTACTATTTTGACTAGATGATTGAGCATTAGTAGACATTTCTTGTTTTTTAATATCTGAAATATGATTACCATAATTTGGATTATCTTCGCCAGCATATTTTCTACTCTTTAATCTAGCTTCTTGCTTTACAATTTTATTATATTCAGCTGCTGTAACATAATCTTCTGCTCTATGAATCTTTAAAAAAGCATCCTGTGCTGCTAAACACTCTGGGTTATTTAAAGCTAAAATAGCATGTGCTCTAATATGCTCATATCTAGTTAGTCTTATTTTATTTCAGTCATCATTTGGACCACCTAAACTTGTGGGTCAAATATGATGAACATGTGTTATACTATATCTATCTTTATTATCATGTCCTAAATTTTTATATTTATCTTTTATATAATTAAGATATTTATCAGTATTTATTACACCATTTTGTTCTAAACCATTTTGTATTTTAGCAAAATCAATTTCTATTTCTGAGTTTTTTATATTATTTGAATTTCCTTCAAGAAGAGTTTCTTCTAAAAAATCTTCATAAATATTATCTAGCTTTTTTGATGTTTCTCGCAATGAATTAGCATTGAAGTTATCTTCTTTTTTAATATACTTATCTTCAAGCTCACTAACAGCTTTATCATCAATTTCTATAGGTTTATTTATATCAATTGCATTTTTTGGAATTGGCATATTAATTGCCTCCTTAAAAATTTTTATCATATAATTTAGCAAATAAAACATTATCTTTTACTTACATTCTTATTAACCGGGTCTAAGTAAAATAAAAAGCCATAAGTTTTACTTATAGCTTTATTTAACAGCAGTACTTAAAACTTTTTTAATATAAGGCACAACATCTTTTAAGTTTGTTTGTTGGCTAAAGTTTAAGTCTTCATCATTTATGTTATCAGAAATTTCAATTGTTGTCTTAACTTTAAAATTATCTAAATGTTCTTTTGTAGCAGCCGCAGCATCTTTGATAAGATAGTCTTCTAAATATAAAAAGCTTATTGCAGGCTCAATATTAATATGTAATGTATATTTATATCCATTTGGTGCTTGTACAAGTTCAGATTCATATCTTGATTCCATTCCAGGTTTAGTTGCTGCCGTTACTGCTGTAGATACTCATTTTTGTTCTCAAAGTCTACCATTGATATTTAAATCTTTTCTAAATACCTTATCACAATAATCAACAAAAGCAAATTGAGCTGCAACTATAACTTTTAATATTGCAGAAACATTATCTAAGGTTAGTTGATCAGCATCATAACTTGCCATATATCTTTTCTTAATTACATCTATTGTACTTAAGAAATCACCTGCTGCTCAGTATTTAGCATTCTCTCCAGTGTGAATTGGGCCTCTCCAATTATTAGAATTTAAATTACGCTCAGAATATAAATATTTTAATTCAGCATCATTTTCATATATTCATTCCATATCTTCTCTTGTAAAATCCATAATAATTCTCCTTAATTAGTATGACCTGTAACAACTGCTGTTCTTAATATATTATATATAGTTTGTTTAGCTGAGTGTTGTGAATATACTGTATCACGATAAACATTTATATCATCACCATCTCTATAGACAGTCGTATATACATCAAAACTATTATATCTATCATCTGCAGCAAATTCCCCTAAGCTTGAGTATTTTGCTCTATCAGTTACTGCAATAAGCTGTAAAGGAACTCTAAATTCTATTTCTATTAATACATTATCATCTACTTCTGTTTTACCGTCAATTGTATATACCATAAATGAACTTGTTGTTAAAGTTTCAAATTGTGATATAATACTCATTACTTTAAAATTAGTTCAAGCAGGAAGATTATAATTTTGTTTTAATTTATCATAATGCGGAAAATCCCTAAAGTCTAGTACAAGACCTTTATTAAGCTTTTCCAAAAACTTTGATAAGATAACTGTCTGTGTCAATTTTAATTTTAAATATTCTAAAACCTGTTCTTCTGTTAAATCGTCTATTCTATAACCTCTACCAATACAATCGTTAACTCAATAACTAAGTGGGTCTTTTCCAAAACCATTTATTGCATAAGCTAAAGGTGTTGTATCTAATATATTGCCTGAACGTTCACGAATTATTTCTTCGCCTCATAAATATTTACAATCATCATCAAGAGTTATCATTCTATTTAATTTTTTTAAATCCATAATAAACCTCCACTATTTTAAATAAGAATTAGCATGGAAGATTAAAGTTTCTTTAATTTCTGGGATTATCTTTTTTAAATCTATATAACGTTTGCCAATTCTTGATGGTTCACCAGTAGCATCAAAATATTGATAGCCAACTAAAACTTCACTTTTGTCTAAACATCTGTTTATAAAGTTAGCAAGGTCTATATTATCATGGTCATCAAAATCAAAAATATCTTCAGCAACAATTTGAACATCATAAAAACCACCATATATTGATAGCTCAGTATTATTTAAAACTTTATATCTTAAATTAATTACATCATCAATTTCAGATGCAGGGTTTGGATCTGCATGATGCTCTAAATAGTTTAAACAAAATGTCTTTGAATTATTTTTATTATTTCAAATAAATAGTTTTCTTCTCACTACATTATCAATAGCTAATATTTTACTTGCAACACCACATACATATTTTGTTAAAGTTGCTAATGTTATTACATTATGAGGCGATTCAAAAAATCTAACTTTTCTATCCCTAACCTTTAGTATTATTAAGTTAACTAATTTTCTAACAGGTAAGTCTCCAAATAAAAAGCCCTCAGTTGACTTGTGTGAATTAGAAGTATAATTCTCTTCATATTTATCTAATTTTTTATATTCACCAAGTAAATATTGAACCTCTTGATTTGCTGCAATAAGATCTAAAGCTTCTTCATAAATATCTTTATCTCTTAGCATGTCTTGTCAAGTTGTCTTATAAAAATCAACCATAAGTGTTCTCCTTAATATCTTTTTGGAAAATCTTCAATAATTTTTTTCTTAATAGTCTTTACTAAATCTCTTACCAAACAATATTCTATTTCAACATGTTTGCTTGTTCTAAATGAATTATCAAGAAAATCTATATCATACTGGACTGAATAATTTTCTATATTCTTTTTAATTAAAGCTGTTTCTTGTGGTCCAGTTAAATCCATTTTCCAAATATCTTTTGGGGCAATCTCAATATCATAGCCTCAACCTTTATCCTCTAAGCCAAGTCTTAATTGAATATGATTTCCAGAATAAGCATCCTTATCTTGCATTTCAATACTTGTTTCATTCATTAATCATATTAAGCGTGTTTTATAATGAATTGCATATAAACTTCTAACTTCAAAATTTATTAAACTATTTTCTACTACTGCATTTAAAACTAATATTCTTGCAATAAGTGCTTTAATATATAAACAAATCATTTCATCTGTGATAACAGTTGCATTGATATCAAAATAACTTTTATTACTTTCATAAATATTCATTACTACATCATGACAAAATTTTATTATATCTTGATTTCCATTTAAGATATTAGTGATTGCTTCCATATGAGGTTCTACTTGTTTGATTGCAGGAATATTATTTTCACTTAATAAACTATTTAATTCTGGGTCTCTTGCAATATTCATAATAGCATTTTCTTTAATAGCTGTATTTGATTGCATCTGTGCTCAAGTTGCACTCATAATATATCTCCTTAAATTAGGTCTTTAATTGCGTCTTTAATTTCTTTTGGAAATTGTTTAATTGTTGAATTTAAATTTATATGTCTACCTTTTACTGTTATTGAAGCCTCAACATTAATACGATTATTAACTATTTCTTGTACTGTTTCTTCAGGATTCATTTGTGTTGTTCATCAATTACAAATATTTACTTCAAAAAATGAAACGCTTTGATTATTAACTCCTTTTATATTTAAGCTTAGTTCATATTTTAGTGGTGTATCTGAAATACTGACAGGTGCATGTGTAAAAGTTTCTCAATGCAATTGTGTAGTTTCACCCTCAAATGTTCAATGCTGTACATGAAATTGAAAGTATTTAAAAACTTTTTCTATTGAGTTAGATATAATTAAAGCAGCAGTTAAGTTTGCTTTTATTAACTGAATAGCAACTTCAACTCTTGTAGTTTCTGCAAGTGAATGATTATTTACATTATATATAACATCTAATAAAAAACTCATTAATTCAACACTTGTATCTTTACCATTCATATCAAAAAAACTTGCCATATGAATAGTTCCATTACTATTTATAAAGCCAATGAAGTTTGATTCATTAACTAAATATTGAATATCAGGATCTGCTAGTCAAACTTCATAACAAAGATCTCGCTCATAGCCTTTTATTTTAATTAGTTCTCAAGGCATATTTAATAGTTGGTCTACTGTTGGTTGTGCCATAATTCTTTCTCCAATAATTTAATAATCATATAATTTAGCAAATAAATAAAAAAAGTAATAGTCAATTAACTATTACTTAATTTTAATTTTTATTATATTCTTAATCCAAGTCTTAATCTAAATACATCATCAGGACAATCATTAATCAAATCAATCATCCAAACATCACTAAATCTTACCATTAATTTTTTAATTAATTTTTCAATGTCTTCTAAATAAAACAATACTTGACCACGACCATTTAATCCACCATCAACTGTTAAGATAAAGTATTTGTAGCCATCTTCACTTTCTTCGTCTGAATTATCAACTAATTCAAGACTTGTAAATACTAAGTTAGTAAAGTCTCCACGATAAGCACTTACTGCTTCCTTACAATAAAGTTCTAATTCTTTTTCTAATTTTGTTTTTTCCATTTATTTCTCCTACATTTTTGGCCAGTTATCTATATTATTAAGACCAAGTGTTTGCATCATATTATCAGTAAATTGTTGTAAAGCATTTGTTTTTTCTCTTATTTGACTATTAATATATTCATCAATAGTTTTATAACACCTTAATCCATCACAGTGATCTTGTGCAAATAAGAATAATTCATCAACAGGTAATTGTTGTAAGACTCTTTGAATATTAACATCTTTGTCTTCTTTATATTCTTGATTAAAAACTAACTTAACAAAAGACTTTCTATCAATCTTTCTATCTTCCCAATCACTTGTGCAAGATTCGTAGATAACTTTTTTCTTACTAAATAATCTTTTCTTAACAAATAATGCTTTACGAATTTCTTCAGGACCACGTTGATTTTCTAAATCAAAAATTAAATCATTATAATTTCTATATTCCCAATGACAAGAATCAACACAAGGTTTTCCATAGTGCAACCAGCCTTCTCTATCAATTAATTCCATTTCATCAGGTTGACCTTTATAATTAATATAATGTAATACTAAAGTAGTATATTGTCTATTTAAAATATTCTTTCTTTCTTCTTGCTCCATTTAAATCCTCCTAAATTATTTTAAACCAAAATATTCTAATCCACCATTATAAAAGTCTTTAGGCATTGCCCAAGAAACTCTATATAAAACAGTGCATTCTTCTTTTAGTTTTTCATATTGATTACTAAAATCATCATCGTCAATTGCTTTAATTGTTTTCTCACCATTACTTGTATTAAAAGTATGATAAGAATATTTATCAGGTGATTCTTTAATTTCAAAATATAATTCAGGTGCTAAATAAGAATGTTCTTTTTCATTCCATTCTATCCATTCATTAATTCTTGTATCAAATATAACTTTCATATTTATTTCTCCTTAGGAAAAGCTTTTACTAATTCTTTAATAACTTTAAACATTGCTAACTTATCATAGTTTGCTTCTGTCTTTGTTAGCTCAACTTTAAAAGGTAATTCAACTACATCACCAGCCCAATTAATTCTTTTAAGCATTATTGGTTTTTTCTTTTCATCTTCTCTTGCTTGTAATCTCTTATCTAAATAAACCCACTTACCATTTTTAAAGTGTTGAATATAATAATCATTGTGACAAGCAAAATGTCTATCACGATAAAAGTTTCGAACCATTGCTCTTGCTTCTTTTAAAGTATCATATTCTTTATATAGTTCTACTTCTTCTTGGCCAAATCTATCTAAAGATGAATCAACTACAACTCTATATTTCATAATTAAATTGTTGCTTGATGATTTCGTACCCAATCAAACATTGGTTTTATATCATCAAGTAATACTTGCCTTTCTTCAACAGGTGTTGTTGAACTTGTACTAAAAGTATTATTAACTAAATCAATAAACATTGTATGTGTTCCATCTTTTCCCATAAAGAATTCATTCCATTCTTCATCAGTTAATAAGCCTTTAACATTTAATTGAAATAAAGCTAAGTTATCAAAACTGACTACTGCAAAATGTTCAGTAATTTCTTTTAAGTGTTCAGCAATATCAGTTTTAATTTCTTCAGTTGTACAAATATGTTTTTTATAATAATCATTTCCACGTCTAAATTCTTTATATCCAAGAATTAAAATCTTTAAATTATTATTATATAATTTTTTATAATCTTCATATTTGTGTACACCATTAATCATATGAATAACTGCATTTGGAAATTGCTTTACTAAATTAATAAATTCTTTACTTGGAATTACTAAAGAAATACCAAGACCATAAATTAATTTATTATCAACTAATTCTTTTATCAAATCAATATTTTGCATAAAGTGAACTTGATTGACTGTCATATTTGGAATTAATTTTAATGCTTTACATTTTTCTAAAAAAGGAATTAAGTCTGGATGCTCAAGTGGATTGCCACCACCAATTGCAAGTTCAGTATAAGGAAGCAAAGTTTCTAAGAACTTAGCATTCATTATATCACCATGCTTACCATCTTTAGTTGATGCTTCATGACAGAACGGACAACCTTTATCACACATATTAGTAATTTTAATATCCATTGACTCAGGTTTTTCTGGGATAAAACAATCTTCATCATTCTTTCTAATTTTAGTTCCGCTGTCTAAATCAAAATAGATATCATAATTTCCATTTCTTACTTTAACAAATTTCATAGTCTTCCTCCAAAACTACCATTCAATTATAATTACAGGCATATTAATCTTTGAGCCAGTTTTATCATAATCAATTTTATATTCAAGTTTATTTTCATCTAAAAATTTTGTAGCTTGTTCTAAAGCATTTAAATTTTTAAAGTCCCAACGTTCAGGATTAATTGGTAAGGTAGCTTTTCTACCGCCGCCTTTTGCAATTTCTGTTATCATATATCCAAGCCAGTTTCTAAATTTCTTTAATAGTTTCTCATCATATTTCTTATCTGCTATTTCTTTTTTAGCAGCAGCTTTTAAAGCATCTTTTTGTCCTTTAATAGTTAACTTTTGTAATTTGTCTTTTGTTATCATTATCTAATATAGCCTTTCATTTTTTCATAAGCAAATTCTTCTTGTTGCTCTTTAGTGATACCTGCTTTATCTAAATCACAATACCAATTATAGAATGGATCTAAGCAAGGACAATAAGCTGCTCTAATTGTTGAATATTCATAATCAGAAATCTTTTCATATTTTTTACTACAACCACGAATTGTTTGATATAAATCAGGACGATTCTTCATTAACTCTTTATAAGCTGCTTCATCATCATAATGATATTTATCAAACAAAGCTCTAACTTCAGCTTCAGTAATATTATATTGTTTACTGAATTCTAAGCCACGTCTTGTGATTGCTTTTCTCATTTCAAATAAATCAAAAGACCAATATTTATCTTTATCTTTTAAATAGATTTCAATCCATTTATCTTCTTGCTTTTTATAATCATAAACTTCTACTTGTAATTCAATTGGTTCAACTCCATATTGTTTAGCAACATAATCAGAATTAATAACAGTATTATGTCTAATTCTTACATGTGGATGTAAAATAATATCTTCAATACCTTCTCTACCAGAAGTCCAAATACCTTCAATAACTGCTCTTACACAGTCAACCATACTTGCACCTTTTTTAAAAGAATTGCTCCAACTGTTTACATATTCAATGTCTTTTCTTTTCATTTTTTATTCCTCCTCTGAATGTATCTTTATTAAGTTTGGATTAAATTTAATTGTTAAATCATATCCTTGAATATTACAAGGTTTTACATAACCATAGCGATAAGTTTTACCATCACCCATTGGTTTCTTTTTTCTATAACAGTTTTTAATATATTCAGAATTTTTAAATTTTATTTTTTCTTCATCATTAAGATAATGAATAATTTCCCAACCAGTTATTTTATGCTTTAAATAAGCTTTTACATTTCCATCATCTGTAATAACAAATGTCTTTAGTTTATATTCATTCTTTACTTTTTGAAATTCTTTACCTTGTAATCTTTGTCTCATATAACACACCTACCTATATTATTATACAATAAAAAAAGACCGAATAATCGATCTTTTTTAAAATTTTTTATTTTTTATCCTAAATATCCATGGCAACCGAAAGCATGAATAATATTTCCATCTTTTGTTGTAAAGCCTTGATCAAAAGTTTCTAGCTCACTATTTTCCCACATTTGATCTAAAGTATAGAATTCATACATTAAATCAGTATCAGCTTTATCAAAACCTGCAATAATTTCATTTGCAAAGTCATCAACACTCTCAGGATTTAAACCAGTTTCTTTACAATACTTTTTCCACTTATCTTTAATATATTTATCACATTCTTCATCAAGATTTCTTAATAAGTCTTCTTTTCTTACAATAACAGGATCATAATACATACTTCCAGAAAGAAAAGCCTCATTATGTAATAAAGCTTCATAATCATCATTTTCGCACAGAACTAAACTGTGTGTTGAACTTGAATTTGTTTCAAAACAATTTTTTCTAATTTGTAGCATCTTTGTTCTCCTTTATAATTTTTAATAAGTCTTCAGTAATTTGTCTATCTAAACGACCATTCATACAAGCAAATTCTCCATCATCTGTTCTAATTGCTAATGGACAATGCTTACAGATATCTTTCATTGGTGCATAATTAATACTGCCTTTATATTCACCATAAGTGTCAAACATATAACTACAAATCTTATTAGATTGGTCTTCAGTTAAATTTTTTACTAATAAGTCTTCACCAAAGATTTTTCTTGTATCATTAGTTATAAAACCAGTTTCACTTGCTTCTATTTCTTTTGCTAACTTATTAATTTTTACATTATTAGTTAAGTGTGTGATATCTCTAACATGTGAAGCACAGAAAGAATAAGTGTTCCAGATATCATCAAAAGGAAGTAGCATATAGCTATTTCCTTTTGGAATTATCCAGCCTTTTAATTTAAGCTTATCAGTAAAGTCTACTTCTACTGCACTATATAAAGCATATCTATCTATATAACTCTTCTTCATTATAAACCTACCACTTGTTCATCGTCGCACTCAACAACAATTTCTTCAAAAATAGATTTATCAACAGAGAAAACACCAATTACTTCTGTTGTATAATTATTAATAACAAGTCTAATTCTAATTTCAGGCTTTGTATCTTTTGCTAACTTAATAAGTTTTTTAATCTTATCCATATTTTTATTAAGTTCATCAACATCTTCTTGCTCGCTAATTCTAAAGTCAAGTGTTTTAGTCTTGTCATCAATTTCACTTACAAGTTGTTTATCATCTTCTTCATCCCAACCTTCAAGCCAGCCAGTATAAATTCCTTCATTAGCATCATTCCAGAAATCAACACCAGAGGAAATATCTTCAAAGTTATCTGTATTAATAACTCTTGCTTCAACTAAATCTTTAAAGTTTTGAATTTCATCGCCATCAACAATGATAATATACTTTGGATTTAAAATTAAATCTTCCCAATCAATATGTTTTCTTTCAACAAAATGCATTGGGTCTTCACCTGTATCATTACCAACTACAACACCATAGTATCTTTTCTTATCTTCATCTCTATCCCATCTATCAACTCTATATAAGAAAACTTTAGCAGGGTCATCAATACCTGTTTGTCTCATAATGAATTTTTTAATTCTATCAACATCTTTTTTAGCAGGTCTGTTTTTCCAAGTTCCTAAAGTATATGCACAATAGTATTGTAATTTTTCAATTGGCGTAGAAAGAATTTGAAATGGACTTCTTTCATAATACATATCTTCTCTATCTTTATATCTCCAAAGTTCAAACACTTTATGATATTGTGGATCATAACCTAAAGCTAACTCTTTAGCAGTATATTTTCTTGCAGATTTAGTAATAACTAAACTATGCATACTTGAACTATTTGTTTCAAAAACGTTTCTTCTAATATTAATCATATTTATTTTCCTTTCTAATAGAAATCATCAAATGGACTTCTATTCTTTTTTCTTTCTTCCGTAATTTTATTTATAAGATTATATTTGTTTCCAAATAATTTTTCAATAACTTCAGGATCTTCAGACCTAGTATAATCAGTAAAAAAACAACTATTGTCATTATCAATAACAATAATAATATTATTATTAAATACTAATTCTTCAGGACTAACTTCACTTGATGTTCCATAACTTTCGTGGTCAACATAACCTTCAGGATAGTATGAACCAAGTGTCTTAACTTTAACTTCTTTAACATTTGGACAATGTTCTTTAATCATATCTACAATTTCACCATCAGGTTGTCCACGGTCAGTAATAAGATATGAAAGTTTTTTGATTGGTGTTTGTAAAATATCAGGTCCCCAACCAAATTCACCAAACGGAATTTTTAATACACCATCTGAATCTACAGGTAAATCATATGAATAGCCTCTATCTTTTTTAGATATTACTAAACTATGCATTGAACTGCTATTAGTTTCAAATACATTTCGTCTAATATTAATCATGTTTAAACACCTCATCTAAATAATTTTTAATTTCAATTAAATCTTTTATTTTTGTTATTTTCTTTAACTTACTTTCTTCTTTTATATCATCTTTAAAGAATAAAGTAATTTTATCTCTATAAACTTCTATATTTAATAATCTTGATATATCTTCTTTTGGTGTTCTCATACAATCAAAATAGCTTGGTTCTCTATCTATTTCACCATCTTCAAATTCTATTTGAATAGAAACACCACCATCAAAATGTATTGGAAAGACTTGAAAAATATCATAGCCACCTAAATACTTTACAACATAACCAACAATCATCTTTGCCATTTCTACAGCAATTGGGTCTATTGGATCTGCATTATAAGAATCCCAACCTTTTGTAGTAAGTTTTTTAAGTTCTTCTAAATCTGCTAGTGCATCATCATAAAGTCCGCCAAGTTGTTTATAATATTCTTCTTTTTCAAATATAAATTCCATTGGTTTCTCCCTAGTCTTCATCATTTAATATATAAGTAATTGATGCTGCAATAATTAGTATTGTAAAAATTCCTATAAAAGCCATAATTATCTCCTTATTTAACCTCTACTACATAACCGATTATTAATGCAATAATACATAATGAAACACCACAGCTCATTAAGAAGAATCTAATAAAGCGATGCTTTTTAGTTTCTTGTGCCATGCTAACTGTTTTATCACAGGCCATTATAATTGCAGATACATTACATACAATTGATATTAACATAATTATACAACTTATAAGTTGATTAATTTGAATTCCAGTCATAAAAATAAAACCTCCGTCTATTATATTATACAATAAAAAAATCGTATTATTTTAAAATAACACGATTAATTTATTATTTTATTCAATTATTGTTTTGCCATCTTTAGTTCTAATATCAAAATCTTTACCACAATTTAAACAATGACAATGTGTTGAGTAAGTATTTAAATCATTAGAAACTACTTTTCCATCTTTAATAATAATTGGACTATATATTAAAGTGGAAGTTGTATAATCTTCTCTATAATAACTTTCACCACAATGAGGACATTTATAGCCATCAAATAAACCTTTACCTTTACAGCAGTTATCAAATGGTTGTTCAACTTTTAATACTGTATCATTTGCAATAGATATTGGTTTATTTGGATCTACTGTATCATCAATAGTAGACATTGGCTTACTATGATCTACTGTGTCATCTATACTAATTTGTACTTCAGGTTCTTTTTTAGTGAAGAAGTTTTTAACAAGATTAAATTGTTCCTCAGTGATTTCTATTTCTTCCTCAAGATTAATATCAGAAAAAGTAGATTTATATTCTTCATAATCTTTACATTGTATAATCATTCCAAGTTCTTCAGGATACTTTTTAACAATATCCCAGATTTTTAATTCTTTATATTTTTCTAAAGTAGCTTTAGAAATTTTACCAACAGTTCTTACTTGTATTGAATGATCTTCTTTTAATCTTCTATAAGCAGTTAATCCATTTTTTACTTCATCAAAACCATCACAAACTTCAATTATATTCTTAACTGCGGGGTCAGCAATTAAAGTTTTAAATGATTTTAAAACAGTTTCAATATCAACTAAAGTTTGTTTTGGTTCACAATATTCACATAAACCAAAATCATTACATTCCTTACAATAATACTCATTAATTATTTTTCTTAACTTTTCTATTTTATTCATATTATTCCTTTCTTAAAATATAGTAGTCAGCATCATAAAAATATAGATTACCTTTTTCTTCTTCTCTATAAGTATAGCCATATTTATTTTTAATAAACTCGGCAAATTCATCTTCACCAATTCAATTTAAAATAAAGTCATCTTGTTCTTTAGGAATATCAATATTATTTTCTAAATCTTCAATAAGATCATATACTTTTACTTCTTTATTAATTGGAATATATTGTGGTCAATCAATACTATCTATAAATTCCCAGTTTCTTATTCATTCATCTTGATCGGGTTGTTTATAATTTTTAGATGGTAAAAATTTTTCATAATGTTCTTTTGCCATAATTAATCCCACCATCCTTGTATATGTTTAGAAATATGTAAGAAGAATTTATCTAAAGCTTTTTGTTCAGCTTTTTCTCCTTGTTTAACTAAATCAAGATAATGTTTTTCATTTTCTTCGTTATCCCATTCACTACCAAAAGATCTAATTAAATTTTTATCATATAAAGCTTCTTTTGGTACTCCTGCTGTAAGTGCATATGCTTCAGCTTTAATTCTTTGGTCTTTACAAAGTTCTGCATCAATTTCATAAAACATTAAACTATCACTAGCAGTTGGAATTTTATATTTAGGTTCTCTTATATTTTTGCGGTCTTCAGAAATAAAAATATAATGACAAACGTGATCTTTCCAACACTCACCAGCTTCCTTATAAAAATCAGTTTGACAATATGTATCATAAAGTTTAATTGCTTCTTCCATCTCAGCAACTTTTTTCATTCGGTCTTCTTCAATAGTATTACCAAAATGTTTAATGTATAATTTAGTAAGTTCTATCTTATATAATATTACATTAATAATAAAGCTCCAATCCCAATCACAATTAAACTTTAACATTGGCATCCAATTTTTCTTGGCGTCTTTATTATGTGCACGATCAATTTTAGCAGGCTTATATCTTTTTTGAAGTTCTTTTAAATCTTTATTATAATTTTGTTTAGCAAGTTTTGTTTCTTGTCTTATTTGTTTTTTTTCTTCTCTTGTTAGTTTTGTTATTGCTACTCGCTTCATAGTTTGCCTCCACAATAAGATTTGATGCAGTATAAGTAGTAAGTGATTCTATTGATACTTCTTCACGATAAGGACAGTTTTCATTGCAACATTCAGGATATCCTTTTACTTGTTTTTCGCACCAATGAATTCCTTGATTAATTAAATGTCTTTGATTACTACAATAGCTATATTTCATAGTCTTCTTCCCTTTCCATATATTCAATATCAGGTTCATAATATAATTCATATATAACAATTCAGTTAAGAAGTTTGTTAGTAATAGTATCTCTTAACCCATCTTCTTCTTTAATAAACTCTACTCCTCAACAGTCGTGAATAATTGTTCCGTCAGGTAATTCTTTTAATTCTTTTATTGTATACATAATTAATTTTTCCTCTTTAATGATTGTCGCCATTCATCTTGTAAAATATTAATTTCATTAAGAATATCAGTTAAACAACCTTTATCAAAAATTATATCATTTGCAGATTGAAAAACATATTTTCTCCAAGCAGGATAAAAATAAATAATTCCTAAGTATTCATCACTTTTATTATATATTTTAACAATAGGTGTTTTTCTACCTTCAATATTTTCTTTTTTAAAAACTAAATAGCTTTTCATATTAAATATCTTCTCCAACAATTGTTATTCTTGCAAAGTCCTCACCATCAAAAATAAATTTTTTTATTGGTATAATTTCTAAATCATCTTGGTGGAAAGTAAATAAATGATGTCTACTTAATAAGTCATATTCAAATCTAAAGGCTTCTTCAAAAGAATTAAATAATAATTTAATATCAGAAATAGATTGAGTAAATTCAACAGCTTGATTTAATTTTAAACAGCCTGGTCCATTATAATGAATATCACCATGATAATCTTTAATATAATAAGTTTGACTATTTTCTTTAAATTGTATAATAAAATAATTTTTTATCATTTATGTAGTTTCCTTCTATATATTATACAATAAATTTTATTAAAATAAAAAGACTCAGAAATTAATCTGAGCCAAATTATTATTTTAATTCTTTTTTAGTGTTAATGTAAAAGTAAATGCTTTTTTCTCAATACCATTACGTGTGCTTTTATAAGAACGATTTATAACATAAGCATAATCATTATTTCAATATACAGATGCAGCTGGCGCATTATTATTATCAGCTTGATTTGAGTGTTGATTTGCTTGTAAGCAAACAGCTGTATAGCCAGATGGAATTTTAATACGTCAAGCTCTATCTACTTGAAGTGTTTCTGTCATAGAGCTTATAGTATAAATATTTCCAATAAATGTAGCAGTATAATCTTTATCTCAACCGGCATCTCATTTATCGTCCATTCTTGTCCCATCAACAACATTTCCACTATTCTCACCAATATCTACTGTACTTGTATTGCTATGTAAATTAACTGTTCATGTTCCAAAATTAGTTTGACATTGGGTAAATGCACCATCACTATTAATATATAAAGGTCTATTTTCATTACCTAATGAACTATTACGTGTAGTTAATTTACCATTAGATAAATAAATAAATTTATTAGCAGCTCCAACTGTATTATTATTATTTGAGCCAAAAGTAATATTACTAATTGGAACATTTAGATTAATTGTATCAGTTGTGTCATTACCAAATGTACTGTTACCATTTGCAATAAGTGCTCCATTAATAGTAGTAGTACCATTACTAATAGTAGTATTTCCAGTAATAGTAGTATTACCATTTTGATCAAATGCACCATAGTGTGTTAATGATTTATTATCAGTAGTTTGACCAATAATTGTATCACTTAATAATTTAATATTATCTGTTCCATTTAAGCTTATATTTGTTGCCTTAGCTTCAATTTTATAAGATGAAGTTGCTAGACTACCATCTCTATAGAATTTAATATAATCAGAAGGATTTTCTCCAACCTCATTTGCTATTCATGCTTTGGTACCAATAATAGATGTATTATTTAATAGATTACCTTCTGGGCTAAGCGTAATATAAGTATCAAAGCCAGTACTACTTGCATTAATTTTTTTAAGCTCAATTTTTTTCGCAATAATTCTACCTTCAGAATTATCTAATTCATTAAGGTCTGTTCATACTACAGGACATAAATTTATTATTCCATTATCTGTTAGCTCAATTCTTTTATAATCTGTTCCTGATTTAAAAATACTAATTTCACTTGTTTCTTGTTTTCCAGTATACAATGTTCCATCAGCATCAAGCTCAAATAAATTCTTTGGTGCACTACTTGTACCACCACCAATAATAAATGCAGCATTCAAATTTTCTGCATTATATTGGCCTAAAACAACTTGTCCCTTTTTAGCAGCTTTTAAGTTATCGCCAAACAAGTAAGCCTTAGTAATACCAGCATTAACTTCATTATTGGCACCAATTTTTAAGACATTTTCATTTAAAAATAACTTATCAAGAATTTTAATTTCTTTTCTATTTAAATTAAAATAAAAACTATCATCAGTTGTTTTTTGTGGAATTCCAAAATTGCTTCCACCACTTGTCCATAAATAATAATTGTAAGTTGCAGTTGTATCAAGATTATTAATGCCACTGAAATTTAGCTCATTAGTTGTCTCTAAATTTTTTACTTTAAATTCAGTATCAGTACCATTTTTTGCTATTAAATTACCGCTAATATTTAAATTACCATTAATAGTTGTATTACCATTAATATTTGTTTTACCAGCAACTTCAATAGAAGTATCAGAAATAATCTCGTCTGTTTCTTCATCTATATCTGTAGTTGTTTTTAATTGAATAAAATTATCTGGATTAGTTGTTTTGTCTTGTAAGCTAATATTTGTTCCAACAATTTTAGTATTACCAGTAATTTCTATACCATTATTATTTAAGTCTATTTTTTTTGAATTTGCACTTTCACCAGTTGTTAATAGTGTTTCACCTTTAATTAAAGCGCCACCATTATTTATACGTAATTTATCATAAATAGTAGTAGAACCTGTTTCACTAACAGTAAAAACATTAGCTCGATGGTCAGAGTCTGCCCCACGTCCAATAATAAATAAACCAGTTTGTTCAAGATTATATTGGCCAATAGCTAATTGATTTTTATTACCTGCAATTATTCCTTCACCAAATGCAATAGCATTTTGTCCAGTAGCAGTATTAGCTACACTATTATTTAGTTGTTTGATACTATTAGTTCCAGTGCCATTTACTAAATTATTAGTAATTGCAACACCATCAGTTGAGGCACTCTTAATATGAGAAGCATCCTCTGTGAAGAATGAACTTTCTATTTTAATAAAATTACCACTATTATCAATTTTAAATAAAGCTAAATCATAACCAGTTTTTTCTCCTGTTTCTTCGCCAGTAGATAATCTTAGACCACAGAATTCTTTTGTTTCTGAACTAGTTGGGTCATCTAATTCAGCCGTACTAGAATTTTTTAAGTTTAACAATTTTTGTGTATTATAGTCAGCTATTAATGGATTTGTAGAAAGTTTAATACTTGCATAAACAATTTTATTTTTTCATTCTGCAAAATCAGAATTATTTAATTGTTTAATTTTAAAATAGTATCCTTCAATAAAAAATTCAAGACCACTAATTGTAGTAGTACCAATAGCTGCAGGTTGAGATTTAATATAAGAAACTATACCTTTACTTGCAGCGCCACTAGCAGAAGTAATGTTCTTTTCAGTATGTAATCTAGCTTCAGGATCTATACTGTCATTAGTTCTATAAGCACTTGGATAAACAAAAATATTGTTACTTTTTATATATTTAGTTGCCATAATTAAGCTCCTTCATTTTGATTATCAATAATCATTTTTCATTCTATTACTAAAGTATAGTCTTGATTTAAACCATCTGTTAAATTATCTCATACTTTTGTTTCAGTTTCTGGATCTGTTTTTGTAAAACTAAAATGTGCACACTCGTTATCATAAGCATCAAAAAGAACAGCATGATTTATATTAGTTCCAGTTAAGAAGGCAAAAGGAATTCTAAAGTGTAATGTTACAGAATATTTAGCATTATTACTAATAGTTTCATCTTTAACTACTGCATCAGTATTAGATTGAATCTTAGCTGAACGTTCTTCTAAATTACTAAGAGTTTCATCTGGATTGGTTGCATTTGAATGATTATAAAATAGCTGTATTTTTTGCGGACGCATATTATAAGCAGCTGAAAATTCGCCAGCTAAACAATAACAAAGAAACTTAAATAAATAAATAGTTCCTTTATTATGAAATGTTGCTGATTTAATCTTTTTCTTGCCATGTACTGCAGTTACAGTAACTTTACCTGCATAACCAATTTCATTATTAATCATGGTCTTCTCCTTTTTTCTTTCAAACAGTACTATTTATAATTGTACCATCAGTATTTTCAAGTGGATCAATACTTTTAATTCTTTCAAGTCAATTTGGAAGATCTTCTATTTTGAATACATGTGATACATTTTCTGAAAGTGCCTTATAATAATTAACTTCAGACTTAATACCAATTAAAGTTTGTGCTTCACTATGTAATCTAAATTCTCTCGTAATATTGCATAACATTCCAGCAGGTAAGATATAATCTAATAAATCAGTTAATAGATTTATATCAGTTAAATCTTGTGGGATAAATAAATCTAAGTTTAAATTATCTCTACTTACTTCATAATCAAGTGGATGCGTAATTCCCTCTGAATTTAATAAAGCTTGGCAAGCAAGAATAACTGCTTGAACATTACCTTTATTTTTCATAATCTTAGGTAAGCTTGCACAAATAGCGCGTAATTGATTTGTATTATAATTATGCTTTGCTTTAAAACCTAAAGTCATTGCCATTAGATCTAAAAATTCATCATTAGAGTTATCACTTATAGGAAGACTATAAAGTAAATCTGAATTAGTTTTAACAGAATTTAAAACTAAATCATAAAGTCTTCCTATAAATTGAAAGTCTCTTGATTGTTTATAATAAACTTCAGGTGTTAGATTTTCTAATTTAATCATATACTAACTCCTTATAGTTTAGATGTTGGACTAATAGTAATACCTTTTTCTAAATAGTCAGCGTCAATTTCTGAAATAACAAAGTTATTACAAATATTATTATAATCATATCAAATGTGTGGGTCAGTCATTTTATGGCCAACTACAGTATTTAATGATATAGCAGTGGAATTTGCTATTGGACAATTATAAAAGAAATTATTATTTCCAATTAAACTTGTAATAATATTATTTATACTATCAATATTAGTATTAGATAGTCCTAAGTTTTCATTTATAATTGAGCCATTTATTTCTTGAATTAAACTTAGATTACTAAAGAAAATACTTGTAGTATTAGAAGCATCTGGATATATTTCAATAATATAATCACCTTTAGTAAATTTAAATATTGCTAATTTTTCATTTAAAATACGACATTCATTTGTTTCTTCATTATATTCAATAAAATTATTACTATTTATAGAATTATAAAGTACTGGCTCAAAGTAGTCGCCGTCTCTCTTTTTAAATTTTAAATAAGCATAAGTATTAGTATTAGCGTCACCATTAACATAATATCATGATATTAAGCCAACTTCATTATCACTGACAGAAATTTTTAATTCTGTTGTTTTTTGTCTACTAGACACTACTGTTGCTGGTTTATATTGTGAAAAATCAAGCTTAGTAAATAAACCATTACCAAAATTTTCTAATGGTATAGTTATATTATTTTCAGTAACAACAGGAATATCTTCATAAGCTTTTAATTTAAAATCATTAATAACTTTACTAATATTGCCATCACTATCATATTCATTAATACTTACATCAATATAATCTAAAGTAGATGTACATGGGTAGTTTGCTTTAATTGTATTAATTTGTTCTGCCTCATCACTTTGTGCTTGATATTCTGCTTCAACCTTATCAAATAAATGTCCAGAACTTCCAAGATATTCAAGTTCTATAAAATCTTCAATAAGTGCTTCAGTGTTTTTTCTAATTACTTGTGCTTTACTTGAATTAAAATCTAAGCAAAGTTTGCTTCTAACTTCTCATGTAATATGTTCATCAAAAGTAGCATCACTGTATAATTTTACAGCTGGAATATCTTGCTGTGTTCCATCCATAATATAAGTTGCTTTATAGCAAGGTCGTCAAGTATCAGTAATATCTTCAGTAATAATATCAACATTAGCATTACTTGCTGAAGTTAAATTAGCAGAAACTATAATATCACCACTAGTTAGATTTAAATACTTATATTCTTTTAAAGTAAAATAGTCATTAGTTTTATCAAAATTACAATAAGCTCAGTCTAATACACCGCCTAAGCCTTTTTCTATGATATCTTCTGCTGAATATTTAGTATCTTGATTTATAGCAGGTTCTAAAGAAGTATTACTTCTAATAATTTCTGTTCCACAGCCATAAATTGCAATATCTTCTTTATTTTTATTTGTATAATAAACATATTCATTTTCTTGCAATATATAAGAAGTTTTTACAAGTTTATGAGTAGTTTCATCATAAACATCATTAAATGGAATTGTTTGTGTTTTAGTGTTTGGAATTATCTTTGGATTATTTAGTGTTCAGCTAATGTAACAAGGTTTTTCTAATTTAACTTCAACAGGTTCAATAATCTCAATTTGTTCACTTGCACTAAGACTATACATACCAGATTCAGTATCGTCTTCATTTTCTTTTAATTTTCTTAGTCGTGGTAAAGTTTCACCATATTTAGCTATATGATCATCATCATTTGCGCAACTAAATAAATCTATTACATTCTTTTTTGCTCAATCTTTACCAGTAGTACGTAAAGTATTACTATCAACTAAGTCAAAATTTGCTCTAATAATAGTACCTTTACCATAATACTTATAAACAGGTGTACCAGTAGTAGTGCTGCCATCGTCTGCTTTAGTAGCAGGTGTATAATTTACATATAAAATTTCATTTCCAGTTAATTGATATTCAGTATCTTTTAAACTAATATTTCCTGTTGATAAATTCTTTCCTAAACCCGTATCACCAGTAATAGCTGGATTTGGATTTTGTATATAGTAATTATTAATAGCAGAGTTTGTACCAGTTACTATTGTCGCAGCTTTTCTGAATTTGTGGTGACTTTCATCTACTAAATAGCCAATAGGATAATTTAAATTATGACTATATCTATCATAAATACAATAGCCTGTATGTCCTAAACCATTTGTAGAATCTTGTAAAAACGAATTTCAAGCTGCTAAATTATCATTATTTAAAACTAAATAATAAGCTTCTGTATTTACAGCTGGCTTAACAGTTATTTTTGTATAAACATCATCAGTCTTTTTAAATAAAAAGCCATATTTAGTAAGTATATTTTTAAATGTTGCATCATCTAAATCTTTACTAATTGTAGCTAAACTTGTACTACGTAAAGCATCTTTTTCAATTGCTTGTATAGCATAATCATCAGTCTCTAAAAATTCTTTTAGTGTCTTAAATGAAGCAGCTACAGCCTCTTCATAATGATCAGTATTTAATTTTATAAAATAATTAGTATATGCTGGATAAGTCAAAGTAGTTTTATAATTTGGTAATCTAAATTGTATTACTTCATTAGCTTTTAATTGTAAATTTGAAGCTCCTTCGCTAATTTTAAGTTTTGGCATTAATCCAATTAGTTGTTTACTTTTATCATCAGGATAAATATTTTTTCTACCTTCAGTAAATGAGGCACCTAAAATATTTTGTTGATTAAATAATGAAACTCTTCCAGCTAATACATTTTGTAAAATTAATTTATCTAATTTTTCTTTTACAATATTGTCTGTTAAAAGGTCTAATTCGGTTCCATTTGCTAATACAAATTTAGTATAGATATCAAAAGCTTTTGTTTTATATACATATTTAATACGAGTGTCTGCTTCTTGAATACATTTAATAATTTCTTCTTCAGGAATTTCTTCCCCAAAGTCAATATTTCGCATATTAAATTCAGTATATAAAGCGGTTTTAACCTTATCTAAAATATCTAATTCTTCTGCATAATTTATTTTTCTTGTAGTAACAATTTCTGCATTAATATTAATATAGTTTTTAATACAAACTAATTCATCTGGATTTGGTAGACAAATATTATGTGAAATAGTTTTATAATTTTCTAAGTCAGAAATTATTTCATAATAATTATTTGTATCATAAGTAAATGATTTTTTATATTCATTTTTTGTAATATTATAAATAGTTTTAAATGGATATAGTACTAAATCAAAATGTGTAATTTTTTCTTTACCATTATCTACTTGTGGAATAGTTTTATAATTAATTCCATGTTCATTAAATGTACAAAGAGTTATAGATCTGTTAATATCATTTCTAACATCAGTTACATTAATATTTGAAACTAATGGTGTAGTATTTGCATCATCAGTTGTTAATTGATAAATTTTATTCATATAGTCACGGCAAGTAACTAATGTATCAAAAGTACCAACTGTTTTCTTATAATTATTATAAGCTTGATTTAATGTTTCAATATTAGTTCCATTTTTAGTTGCGGAAGGATTTGATACACTTCAATCATCTGCATTAAATTCATAATATTCTTTATCACCGCCAGTAAAGTCTGTTAGCTTAGATAAAGTTTTTGCACTAATATTTCCATTAGCACCACTTGTTCTAATATAATCAATATATAAACCATCTTCAATTAAGTAACTAATATCTTCTGGAAATTGAACATAAGGCAATCTTGCTTTAGAATCAAAACCAAATTTATAAACTTTTGATTTTAATTCTTGTGTATTTAGATTATCAACTTTCTTTCATTCTTCTGAAAAAACATTATTATCTAAGTTTCTAATAAAAATACCGTTTTCAGCAATTTGTGTTTCTGGCAAATAATATCTAAAATTGTCATCTAAATGAGTTAATGAAATAATATTATTAATATTTGTTTCACATTGTACAAGTTGCCCTTCAATACAAGGAACACTTAGAATTTCATCAGGGTCTTTTTTTGTAATATAAAAGTTTTCTAATGTAACATAATTTACATCATCATCTTCATTTTTAATATTAGTAAATCTTGGAATTAAAATACCATTAGGATATTTTGCTTTTTCATTTTCATTATATCAATCACCGACAAATTTAATAACAACATCAGTAGTAGCTGATTGATAATATTTAATATTATATCCCATCATTTCACAAAGTTTTCTCATAGACTCTTCTTGTGCTGCAGATGGCATAAATGCTTCTAAAATATTCTTATCAATATTATAGTTTAATTTATCAGCAATAGCAGTTAAAACTTTTAATAAAACAATACCAGGGTCTGATTCATTAGTTGAAGCTGGATCCCAGCGTTCACTAATTTTTCCAGCAGTTTCTAATAGTTCATTTCAAATTTGATAGAAATCTTTTTTAGTTGCTGATAGTTGTGTAGCTTGTATTTCTTTTTTTGTAATCATTATCAATCACCTTCCTACATATCGCTATTCTCAAAAATTACTAGACTATACATATTATTTGTATAATCTATTTGATTTATTCCATGAAATTTACAATATAATTTTCCACGTTCTTTATCTTGAATAATATCAATATCTTGTCTTTTTATTTTTACTTGTGGTAAGAATAATGCAAGTTGTGTATAAATTACATCAATAATAGCATCTTTTAAAACAATGTTATTTTGTTCAAATAAATAATGCTTTAGAAGAATTCCAAAATATGGATCACCAAATAATTCACCGCGTTCACATTGTAATAATGTAATAGTATTTTGTTTAGTTGCTTCTAAATATTCATTTGATTTTCAAACGTTTGTACTATTTGTATTAAACATTTTTGGAAATTTTATACTACGCATATAAGTCTCCTTTTTGTTGATCATATAATTTAGCAAATATAAAAAAATACTTTTATTAAAAATAAAAGTATTTCTTATTTTTTATTGATTTTTTAATGCTCGTATTTCAGCCTTTAATTCAGCAACTTCTTTTTTAAGCTTTTGAATTTGGTCTGTGTTAAGAGCTATAAATTCTTCATAACGAAGCATATAGTTCTCTTTAATAGTTTCACCTGTTTTAGGATCTTCTTTTGTATCATATGCAATACAAGCATAATCTTTAGTGGTTAAACCAGCAGTTAAAATTGATTGCTCAACATCTTGTGCAATAAAACCAACGTGAGTTCTATTACTTGTTCCATTATTAAACTTATATGATACTGGTTTTAAATTATCAAAAATTTGTTCGTAAGCATTTGATAAGCTATTAATAGAATTTTTAATATTTCTATCACTACCACCCCAAGGACCAGAATTTGCATAAACATTATCTCATTTTCCAGTATCAGTATTTGCACCTAAATTACAGTTACTTTCAGCCGGAATTAAATTTCCAGTAATTTTAATGTTTTTATTATTAGCCATATGTGTAATAATATGTTGTTTTGCATTATCACTACGACCACTGTCAGGATAGCCACATAAGGTGCCATCTGAACCGTCTAAATTAACTCAAAAACCATTTACCGTATACTCGGATAATTCATATGCATCTATATCTATAGCATAGTTTCTATCAATATCTGCGCTGGCTGGAATTATAATATTTTTTGTATAAGTACTTCTTTTACCATAAGATATTACAAGTTCAAGGGCTAAATTTTGATTGAGTTTTGTACTTTGTAAACGATATCAAAATCTTCAGCCTCATTCAGCTCAAGCAAATTTCTTTGTACTAGGGTTTCCAACAATTACTATTGTTTTTTTAGTATTATTTGCTATATTTTCAAAGGTAATTGCACCACCATTACTGCTTGAAATTACAGGTTGCTTATTATCAGAATTATCGAGACCAAGTGATAGCTCAGCATTATCTGAGTTTATTATTCGTAATTTTGCACCATTTCTTAATCAAATTCCACTATCATCACTACTATTACCATTAAAATCTAATCCAAGCTCATCTAAATTATAATTTTGTCCAGTTAATTGACTTTCAGTAATAGTTAATGCGCCAATTTTACCAGAATTTGCTGTAATATCACCATTAACTTTACAGTTGGCCATATATGCAATACCATCAGTCGTAATACCAAAATTATTTTTTATAGCAAAAGCTCAGTCATTTGGTAAATAATGTTCTGTATATATTGCACAGAACTCAGTGTTACTTGCAGTTGTAATTGATTTAGCTGGTAAGATTCATCTACTGCCAGTACTATAACCATTACCTAAATAATATTTACCAGTACAGCTATTTAAATATGCAGTATAATCAGCAGTATAATTTTTTTTATATAAATTGCCATAAATAACTCTATAAATTTTAAAGTCTGGATTATCTGCAAGACTAATATAATCAAAGCCTGCTATTGCTCTACTAACTCTATATTCTAAGTCTTTAAACTTTCAACCGCCATCAAAATATATTTCACTAAAACTAATACTAAGTTTTGTATTACGAATAGCTTCCATTGTATCATCATAACTATAATTACTTTTTGGTTTTATTTTAAATGTTAATTGAGAAATTTTTATATTTAAGCCCTGAATATCTTTAAAATTATTTTGTGCTATTTGTTCAGATCAATAAATTCATAAGTTTGGTCTTGATATAATTAATTGTATAGTTACTGTTTGAGTACTTTGATTGTAAAGTGGAAGACAAGTGCTTAAATATTGTGTATATGTCCCTTTATCTGTTTTTGGCTTATGATAATTATTAGTAAAACTATAAAGAACAGCACAATTACAATATATATTAGTCGGATTATCATCTTGATTAAATCTAAATAAGTGGTCTTGTTCAATACGATCTGTTGGTGCATCACTTAATTTATATCAATTATTATTACTTGGGGAAATAACTTCAGTATTATATAATGTTCCAGCATCAATATAACCAGTTTTTTTATCAGAGGTTCATAATAATCCATTAAATCCTGTTGAAGTTGGAGAAGCCCCTGGTCAAGTACCATGTATAATAGTATCTTTATCAACTTTAAAGCCACCTATTAGAACCCTATCATTATCATCAATTGGATAGCCATTTTCATCTTTTTCTCGGCCATCAGCCTTAAACATTATATTTGTATTACTATCTTTAACAACAATTCGTTTGGTTTCAATTTCGCCAACAATTAAGTCTTTACTAATATAACCTTTTGTAGCAAATAAAGTTCCATCAGGTCAAACTTCAAAAGTACTATGATTTTTACCTTTATATGTAATAAGATCTTCTGGCTTCATTGAATCATATGGCTGTAACTTACCTAAGCTAATACCTCCTCTATTAGCACTTGTCATATCTGGATTTGCTCCAAGATATATGCCATCTTCATCTGCCATAAGTGAATTTTTATTATTCCAAATACTCTCTGAGCCAATATGAAAACCCGTATGGTCTTCATCTTTTACTAAAGTAATACTAGAAATTGCTTCACCAATAGGTAATTCATATGTTTGATTATAAATCAAGTTGCTTATTGGATCATTAATATCAAGGTAAAATGTAATAGTATTAGTAGTAATATCAAATAAATGTTGTTTTGGATGTTCTGCTATAGTTTTAATATAAATAGGTGCAGGTGTTGGAATATCATCAATATATTCAGAATAATAAAATTTTGGTGGTCATTCTTTATAGCTTTTTATTGTTTCATATTCTGCATTTTGTCCAGTAACTTCTAAAGTATATAAAGACATGCCTTCTTCTATTGGAATATCCTCACCATAAACTATATAAGAATCAACAGGAATTTCATATTTACTTTCATAAACATAATGAGAAGCATCTACTAAATAGCCAGGATCAATAGTTGTATCAAGTTGACGTGAATATATTACTGGATAAAGATCACCATATATTCTATCACCTGGATTAAATGTTACATCTATACAGCTACCTGGACCAACTACTGCAGGTATAGCAGGAGCAATTTCATGCTTTGTTTCTATAATACCACCAGTAATTAAATTCTCATATTCAGGGACAAATTCTATATTATTTAAACAATAATAAAATTTTATAGGTGCTGATTTAAAGTTTTCATTAGCAGTATTAATATTATCTAAAAAAGCATTTTTACAAACATTTACTGCAAATTGATCTATATTATTGACTGAAAAAGAAGCCAGCACAGTTAGTTTTTTATTAGCACCTTTTTCATAATAAATTTTTAGACTTTTTTCATTTTGATAATATTCATAATAAGCATATGTACGATTAGTGCTTGGAGATGTATATATTTCACCTTCATCATCTTCATAACAAGTTCGAGTACTACCAAGAGTAGTTGTTGCAGAAGTAGAATTTATTGGTGGTGTATATAGCTCTTCAGCACAGTCAATTATAATCTTAGTTTCATTTATAGCAAAAGAATCATAATTTGTAATAATATCATCTATAAATAAATTCGTATTACATAATGGAATATTTCCAATGCTACAGCTTGAAATAAGATATTCTTCTTGTTCTAAGTCATAATCAAATTTAATGTTTAATGTATTATTTGTAAAATTTTCATTTGAATATTTAAAAGTATAGTTTTGAATATTTTTTAATGTTATAGAATTTAATGGTTGTGGATTATTATCATTATTTATAAATGCACCATTAAAAATTCATTTAAGTTTTGGTTTAAAAGAATTAAATATTGCAGTTTCTTTTGATTTATTTCAATCAACTCTATATTGACAACCAATTAAACCAGCATCAGCTCTAATAGTACCACTAACTTCAATACCGCGTTCATCAATTTTTAATACATCATGACATTCATCATAGAAAGTAACACCATCAGTTGTCATATTTCAGCCAAAAGTATTTCTATCATTATTATCATTTGAATTAACTTTATCTTTAAGGTCTTCTGAAACTTCCATTCTAATATTAGAAGCTGTTTGTTGAATTAAAGATGATTGTCCAGTTGTATAATTTTCTACTGATAATTTAATTTCATCTGCTGTTTGCTCAATCTTAGACATTCTTTCACCAGCAGCCTTATCATTTTCATAAACAGTTAAAGCAATCTTATTTGTAGTTTGCTCTATATCAGAATATTCAGAATGTACTTTTTCTATCTCATTATTTAATGTATCAATAGCTCAAGTATTGCTACTACATAAAGAATCAAGTCTACCAGCCTCAAGTTCAAGTTTACTTGCAGTATCATTTAAAGTTGCGATATCACCTTTAACTTTTAAACTGTCTTTATTCATTTTTAATGTCATTTTTTTAATGGCATCATTAACAGTTTCTACATCTAAAGTTGTAGCATATTCTTCCATATCTGGATGATTTTTCAAAGATGAAAAGTCGCCAGTAATTGCAACATCTGATAAACCAAGTGCTTCAAGAGGAACGTCTGCCCCAATTTCTACACCATTAATTTTTGGTTTATCAGTTAAGTCATTATAACTAATAACACCGAGTTCAGCACTACCACCAATTTTCTTTTCAATACCATCAATAGTAATATAATTAACTTTTTCAGTAGCAGTACCAGTAGCACTAACACTAATATTACTTCCACTAGATTCACTGCTGTTACTAATAGCAGTAGCTAAATCTGCAATAGTTTTATAATTACTAAGGCCTTTATTATTAGCAGTTTTTTTATCTGTAGCACTAAATGAAAGTTTAGTATTACCGGGAATTGTTAAAGAGTCTTTAACATCTAATGTACTACAATTAATAGCACCAAGTCCTGCTTTTTTATTTTCTTCTTCATAGCCAAGATAAAGTTTTCCAATTACTACTGGTGCATCTGCACTACCATCTTCAAATGCAACCATAACAATATCGCCATTAGTATAACCATTATAAACACCTGGTTGAATTGCAATAGTAGCTTTAGTAATAAATTCTTTATTTACACCAGCAGTTTCAAAAAGTGGAATACGCACCGTGCACGTATTGTTTAATATATCAATACTTTGTATCTCGCCTTTAGTTACCATAAATTAATGGCTCCTTTCTAATTTGCAAAATAAGGCTCAAAATTTGACCCATATTGCATTTTTATACTTTTTATTATAAAACACCTTGTGTATCATTATCGCCTGAAATACGTGTTAATGATAGTGTTGTTCTATAGCCACTTGCATCAAGTTTATCAACTTGCTTTGTTATAATATATAATCCAGAACTAATGTGTTTATGACCACCTGGGAAGACTACATTTAATCTAACATAAGTCATTAATTGTGCTGGACGTAGTAATCCTTGAATAACAATAGTTGCACTAATTGGGTATTTAGTAATTTTTGTTCATCAAGTTATATCATCGGTTTCTGTTGAATTATGTACATTATTTTTAGATGAAATTGCAGGTGCATAGATTTCACTCCAATTTCCATTATCGTCTAATGTTTGTCTATATTCATTTGGATTAAGTTTCTTTTGATACTCATAAAAAATAGAATAGTTTTCATTTTTATCAATACTAAAGTTTGTTACAATTGTTGAGGTATTATAACCAACATCAATAACATATGCATCACTTTGCTCCATACGAGTACTAGTTTTAGTAACCATAAAGTAAGGACCAACTAATTCACGTTCATTAATAACTTTTCTATTAGCATATAATTGATCATAAGTAGTGTCATCATGAAGTGTTAAGATATAAATTTCATCACTTCTATTATTTAATGTACTTCCTTCCGGAACCATACAGCTAACAAGATAAGAAATATAATCAATAATAGAAATATTTATCTTTGAATCTAAATATACTTCTTTATCGCCACCAGCAATAAGCATATCTAAATCACCTACACTCATTCCAGTAAAAACATCTTTTAAACCATATGTTGGATTTTTAAAAATGTCTTTAATTTCTTGACTTGGCTTGCCATATTTATGCGGAAATGAATAGCTACCAGTAGTACATAAACTTGCACTTGAGACTGCTTTTACTGTATAACTTATTTTAGAGTTTGCTAAATCAAATGATTGAGTAACACCTGTTATAATAGCTTGTTCTTCTTTATAAACATAAGTTGGTTGTGCAGCATCACCATAAGTAAATACTATTTTACGAGTATTACTTACAGAGCTAAATACTTTTTCAAAAAAGTTTGGGTCATCAAATTGTGTTACTGGATAAATAATACTTAATGTATATTGATTTACTTGCCCATTAATTTTTATGATTTCTAAACTCTGTATAAAGTTTGGGTATTGAACATTATATGCTGTATAAAAATCATCACTATTTTTTGCTTTAGATTTTGTTCGACTAAAAACGCCAAAAGTATAATCACCAATAGTGACCTTGACTCATGGTACTTGTAGTCTAGCTTGTGATGATAACAATTGTCGTTTAAAATCGCTCATAATTAATGCCTTTCATTACCAAAAGTAATACTTGAAATACTTGGTATTTTTATAATATCAAAATGATTACTTAGTTTAATAAATGAATCTTGTATATCATTAAAGTATGCAATAATTCACCAATAAGTTGGATTATTATAATAATGTAATGCTAATGAATCTAATGTATCTTCTTGTTTAATTTTGTGTGCAACCCAAGCAGTATTCTTATAAAGATTACTACCTATTCCATATATATCTTTTTGGTCTTCTGTATTATAATAATAAGGTACACCAGTATAACGAGAAGTATAATCATATGATTCGTATCTTTTATTTTTTAAAATATCCATTATTATTCTCCTCTATCATCGCCAATATTCATTCCTTTTTTAAGGGTATTTACAACACCTCTGAAAGAGCCATTCTTATAAACAGTTGTTGCATCATAGGGGTCTATTTCAGAAACTGTAATACTTAGTGAACATTGTGCATATTTATTATTAGATAAAATTGGTTTTTCTTTCGTTAAACCTATTTCACTTGATAATATACCTTTACAAAATACCTCATCACCAATTTTAATTGCGATTAGTGGAGGCTCAACTGCTTTATTAGATAAGTTATATTTAGGCACAGCTATAGATTGTAATGCTCTAATTAGTGCATCTAAATAGTCTTCACCGTCTTCAAGTGCAGCGTTACTTCAATTCATATTTACATCATCCATCATATCTCTATGAAGTTTAATTTGGAATTGTACTTGTCTAGGACCTGCATTACTAAAAGTATAAACTGGCGCAGATCTACCTAAAGCTTGTGTTTCACCAAAAGTAGAACGCATAGTATCACTAATTGAGTCTGGTCAGAAAGGAAGTCTTCAGAATTGATAACCTTCATCTAAATGTGAAATATAGATGTAGTTTTCAGGCATTTCAAATTTTTTCATTGTTGCCATACTACTTAGTCTCCTTTACTTTAACTTTTGAATCTTTATAAATATCTGGATAGATATCTATATTAGATAAAGTACAAGGTTCTTCTTTTGCCTTATCTTGATATGTTCTATAATATTTTTCAACATCTTTATCTACATAGCCTAATACATCATGATTAATATCTGATGTATTTTTAGTATTAGTTATATATTCATAGAAAGTATATTGTGCAATTGGATCTCATACACTTGGAAAATCTGTTTCAATATTATTTCTTTTAAGTGCAGTATTTACTCGCTTAATATTATCAGCATTTGAATCAATATGAGTGACTGCATTTCCAGTTAAATATTCAATTAATCTATCAGCAAAAGGGTAACTTTCACCAGTATTTATTTTTAATAATTGTAAATTTGTTATTGGTGTAATGCTTGATAATTTGTCAAGTGCTTCCATATTAAGTATAGATTTATTTGTTTTGACTATAAGATTTTGATGGCTATCTTCATAACAAAATCTATTATTAAAACTTGTGTAATTTCCTTCTAATATAACAATAGATGATTTATTGTCATTAGGCACCTTAATAAATAATTTTAAATTTTGATCAATTGTTGTAATTTCTGATTCAGAAGAATTATTTATAAGTGAGTATAACTCAGTTAATGCTGTATATAATAAAGGTCTATCAAAATATGTCATAGAATATTTTTTATATGTTAGAGCTGATATAGATTTTAATTTATCTCTATCATCAAGATATTTATTATAAATTCCACAGCACATTTCAATTGGCTTATTACTATCAATTGCAATAGTATAGTTTTTAAATAGTTTAACTGGAACAGCATATATTTTATAATTAGCATCTTCTGTAGAAAACTCTGATTCAGCTGTAAGATAATTTTGGACAGCTTTATAAGAATAATTTTTTAATAGTGCTTTCAATTCTTCTTTTTTTTCACCTGTTTGGCTACTAATTGCAAATGTCGCTATAATTCCACTACTATGTCCTGTATTATCAATTACTTTATATCGTGCATTATTATAATATAAATAAATAGTGCCATTTTTAGTCATTTCTGGATGCTCATCTTCAACACCATTATAAATATTATAGTCGCCAGTAATAGCAGTATCTATAATTAGTCTTGCATGTCCTGCTTGAAGATTTGCAAAGTTAAACTCATCTACTAAATCAATGGGTAAGATAGTTGGTAAAAAAGTTGTTCCAACAGCTTTATCTACCACTGTACTAGTTTGATCAAAATTGACATATCCAATACTAGTAATATCTAAATTAAGTCCATTAAGATTACTTAAATCATAAGAATTATTTAGAGGCAAAAATATTTTATAAACTTGATTATCTTCGAGAGTATCAGTAGCAGTCAATTTTTGCCAAACTAATGCAGAATAGGTTTTATTAAATTTAATATTTAATTTATCTACAAGTTTATTACTAAAACAATTATATAATGGCATTAAATTTATATTGTTATAGTCTCTTTGAAATCTTAAATAATTACCAAGATACTCATGTGTATAGCTATCATAAATATTATTTTTTATTTGTAAATTTTTAGTATAATTTTTAACTTTTTTATTATAGTTATAAGTATGCTGAGCATAAACTCATTTACCATCTATATAATATTGAATTTTATCATCTTTAATATAAGGAACAATTCTTTGATGCAAACCACTAAGTTCTGTAGAAATAATGCTTTGATCCTCTTCATGATTTATTTTATAATAATTAGCATTTTCTTGTGTATAGACTCTATATTTAGGAAGATTAAAATCTGCTAATAATTGTTTAATATATCCAGTTATAATATGATCATTATTAAATTTTAACATATTTTAACTCCTTTTTATAATGTACTACCTAATACATTTTCTGGGCGTGAAAATGTACTTTCTGATATATTATCTACATGTACATGTAATGAAGTGTCATCACTAAGTTTTTCTAATAATGTTGCAATTTTAACCACATTTTCATTTACATCTGAAAGTGTTACTTCTTGATGATCAGCTTCAGCTGCTTCTACTCTTGCTTGTTGTTCACTAGTAGTACTAGACATAGTTGAACCAACAATATCTTCACTTGAAGCATTACCAACCATACCAGATTCAGATACAGTCATACCACTTGTAATTCCACCAGTTCCTGCAAAATTACCACGTGAAAGTGTTGTAATAGAATTTTGGTTAATACCTAATGACTTAAGCATTCCTTTACCAGTAAGACCACCACCACCGCCACCGGCTATCATTGAACCAAGACCAGCAAGTAAGCCACCACTAAGTGCACCAGTTAGCATTAAATCTGCAACATTAAATGTTTGTGCAAGACCACTACCCATGACTAATGGAATACCAAACTCAATGCCACCAACAGTATCTTTTAATAATTTACCAATTTTAAATATACTATATGTAGCTGGATTTGATGCAATACCTGATGCTGTTGTATAATTAAAATTATCCCACATATTTTTCATTAGCTCACCAGTACTTGTTCTTGAAGCCATAGAACCCGCCATATTATACAATTGTTGCATTGATCTACTATAATTAGAGCTACTATTATAAATAGTATTTCTACTGCTCATTAAATTTGTTGCCGCAACTAAGTCAGAACCTTTCATACCAAATACTTTTGCCATTTGTTGTCTAACTACATGGCTATCAGCAGTTTGTTCAGAAATTTCTCCTAAGTAATCAATAACAGCACCAAGTAATCTATTAGTATCAGATTCGTCTAAACCGCTTGCTAACATATCTGCAATAGATAAGTTTGCTTTATTTGCTGCCATAACAATTAAGTTTCCAGCACCATCAGAACCTAAAGCAGAAATATCACCAGCAGCTAATTTACCAAATGCATCAGCAATGCTTTGAACAGATTGTTGACTCATACCTACAGAATATAATGAGCCCATTCATTTTTGAACTTGATATTCAAATCCAACAGCATCAACAGCACTCATCATTGCCATAGATTCTTCTAAGCTTGATTTAACACTTGTTGCAACATCCTTCAAATATTCTGTATTTTCAAACATACCATTTAGGAATGTAGTCATCATTGATTCCATACCTAAACGAGCAGCAGTAGAATCAGCTTGTTGTATACGAACTAATCTTAATAGTGTTCCATTATTAGCATCAAATGTAGTGGCAATTTTTTCTTTCAATGTTTCTAAGAAAGCTCTTTGTTCAACATTGAAAGAAATACCTTTATCAACCATAGTTTGTAAATTCTTTACTACAGTTTCTTGTCTAATAAGAGGTGAGACACCAGCACTACCAGCAATATCTAATGACATACGTTGCCAATAAGAACCCATAAAAGTATCATTTATACGAGAACCTTGTAAACGAGTATCAAAGAAGCTCTTATATCCAGCAATTTCGTCAACTTGTTTATCTAGTCTTAAAGCAAGGTTTGCAAGTCCACTAGATATTTCAGATATTGCATTTAATGTATTAGCTCTTTTTGCAACTGTTTCAGCATCTACTACTTCACCATTTTTCTTAGTTACAATAGAAGCACCATTTTCATCTGTAAAATCTTTGGCAGTATAAGGATTTAATCATTTTTTAGCTGCTGCAAGAGCACCGACAATATCACCGCTTTTTAAAAGTTTCTTTGCATCTTCTGCTTGTTGTTTAACTTTTTCTTTACGTTCTTTTGCTAATTTTTTTTGCTCTTGTTTCTCAGCTTTATTTGCAACTTTTTCTTTTTCATCTTGTAAAGCATGAATATTATCAATTGCTTTTTGAAAAGCGTCTTCAGCTGCTTTATTGTCTAACTTAGCTTTTAATTCTGCGAGTTTTGTCTCATTATTAATAGCTTCTTCTAATTCTTCTTCAGTAAAGGTAAAAGATAAGTCTGATTTATGCGTTTCTGCAAAATTTAAAAGCCTTTTTATTGAATCTTTTTGAGCTTTTTCATTCTCGGCTAAAGCACCTTGTCTAGCTGCTTTAAGACGATTTTCTCTGTCAATATTTTCCTTTTCAACTTTATTAAGGTTATTAACAATTTCGTCATAATATTTTTGAAGATTATTAAGTTTATAGCTCTGTAATTCTGCTTCAGCTTTTGTTTGCATAGTCTGAATTTTATTAAAATCAGCACTTAACTCATTAAAGCGTTTTTCAATATCTTCGCTAAAATTAAGTTCTATATATTCATCTGCCATAATAAGGCTCCTTTATTTACTAAGATTTTCCTTTACTTTTTGCTTTCTGTGAGGCCTCTTCAATAGCCTTCTTAGTATTTTCTTGCTTTTCATTTATGAGCTCAATTAAATAAACTCGTTCTTGAAAAGACATATCTAACACATCAGTATAACTTGTATGTAAGTTATCACTAATATATCAACATTCTTTTACTATTTCTTTAAATCTTTTTGGACCATAAGGTGTTCCATCACTAGATGTTTGACGGTCTAAAAAATTCTTGTCCAAAACGAAAAAATGTCTTAATCTCGCTTTCACATTCATCGCAAGTTACATAAAATTCATTTTTAATACCAATACAATTATTTAATCTATTAATATTATTTATAATTTTCATAAAATCTGCTCCAGGAAGCTTGTTAATAAAGCCTTCTAATTCAGATTTTTGTTTTGGTTCGCCATCAACTGCTTCAATCATATAAGTTAATAAAATTAAATCATGAAAATCAGTTGTTGCATCTTTATATTTTCTTTTCATTTCTTTTGTTTTTGCATCAATCTCATCCATAATATGTGGAGTTTGAAATCTAATAGTAATAGTTCTTCCGCAATTTGGTAAAGTAAAAGTTCTTAATTCTTCAAATTTATCAAAATCAAATTCCTTTACTTCTAAATCATCTAGTGAGCATATTGTTTCTGTGGTTGTACCACAATAAGGACATGTTACTGCTGTTTTATAATTTGGACCGTATGTAACAACTCTTAATCTATGTAATAAATATTCATAGTCACCAAGTGCCATATCATAAACATGAATAGCCGGCTTTTCAATCATACAGCCTTCAATAATATCTGCAAGATTTTTAAAAGGTGTTGAAGATGGATTTAGTCTTTTCATCTCATCTTTTGCGGTCATGCTTCTTAACTCAACATGTGAGCTAACATTTTTGTCGCCATAAATTAATCCTTTAGAAGGTAATTCGTAACCTTCAGCTACTGTGTAATTAGTTTGTCTTTCTTCCATTTTAAAATTTTCCTTTCATTAAATATAATCTCGATCTTCAAATACTTTTTCAAGCATTTCTCTAATAAGTGCAGACACAGTTATTTTTTTCTTCTTTGCAAGCTTTATTAAACGTTCTTTCAAAGGTTTAGTGATTTCAAAACTCTGCATAATTTTGTCACTTCTATCAACTTTTTTTCGTCCCATATTATTATTCCTTTCATGAGATTTATCATATAATTTAGCGAATTTAAAAAATAGATTTATTAAATTTATTTTTGAGTAAAATAAAAAGCAGTATTAAAACTGCTAATTATTTTTATTTTTATAAACCGATTTGATCAATCATTTCTGCTCTATCGTATTGAATAGTAGCAGTTAATTGACGTTTACCATCATTTTCTTTATCGAAGTCTTCATCAGAAACTTCTGATACTCAACATCCATATAAAGTTCATGTTCTTAATGGTTCATAATCTTGAGTGTATTCAATTAATGTGCAGTCATATTTATAATCTTTCATACGACCACCTTTTCTTGTTTTAGTATCATAAGCTAATTCTTTTCAACCAAGAAGAATAGCTTTAGTATCTAAACCAACAACATCATCAACTGTAATACTGCCATCTCCTCATTCAGGAGTACCAGCAAATTTAATCTTTTCATTACCACGAGTGTATTCTAAAACATTAACTTTGAAACTTGGAACAGATGCTTTAACAACATTTAATTTAATTGCTTCTGAAGCATTTGCAAGAAGTTCTGCAGTACGTCCGAATGTATTGATAATCTTATCACGAATTTTTTCATTTAAAGCTTCATTAACTAAGAATACAAAGAAACCTGTACGAGCTGCTTCATACTTTTCAAGATTAGCAGCAATGTGTTGTGCACTTAAACTAACATCATAATCATTATTTACCATAGTTTATCTCCTCTCTATATTCCTATTCTTACTCATTTTGTGAATCAACTTCACCGAAAGTAACTAATGTTCCTTCTAATGAGTCTTCTAATGTAACAGAAATATCAAAATCTTCAACTGCTTCAATTGGAACAATTCTAATTAAAGCTTTTAAAGTAGCTTTCTTTTCTGAAACCAATTTTACAAATAGATAATCATCAATACCTTGATTTGATTTCATCTTTTCTAAAATTGGTCTTAATTTGTTGCAGAAGCGAACCCATAAAATATTACTATTAGGTTCAAATGTTAATTCTCTACAAGCTATATAAATTTGTTTCTTTAATGTACAACATAATTGTCTAATATTTAAGAAATGACTTGCTACTAAATCTTCAACATTACCTGATTTATAAGCTGTTCTATTACCTCAAATATAATGATTGCCTTTTAAAGTAATTAATGGGTTAATACTTGGAGCATCACTTGTATCACGTTTTTGTAATACTTCAACAGCAGCATCACCAAACTTATAATCAATATTTTCAATTGTATATAAATTATTAGTACCGCGAGTATATCCTGCACAAGCAAACCATTCATCATAGTTATTAATTTCAGCTTGCTTAGCACATGCTAAATAATATAATCAAGCAGGGAATTTGTAATTTGTATATTCAGTAGAGCTGCCAGAAATTCTCTTATTTTGTGAACCTTCTTTAATTTCCCAATGAGGTGCAAAGTAAGCAGTATATTTACCTAAACTGCCATCGCCTGCATTATAATCATTAGCTTTAGCTTGCATAGCTTCTAATGCATCTTTTAAAATTTTACCTTGATAAGTTTCTTCTGCTGGTAAATCAATTAAAGCAATGCAATCACCACGACCATCACTATCGCCTTCATTTAATTTTTTAGCTAATTTAATTATATTTTTAACTGCTAAGTTATTAGCATCACTGTAATCACCAGTAGTTACATATCTAAAATCATAAACTGCACGGTCTTTTAAAGGTGCTCAGAATTCATCAAAATCTTCAAGGTCTGTTAACTCTTCAATCTTCTTATAAAGAACTGTATATCCAAGGCCTAGTAATTCAAATGCTAATTGATTTCCTAAATGATAAGCACTTTCAGTTGTAGCATCTTTACCTTCAGCTTCTTCTGTTTCGAAGTAATAATATTTTTCAGTAACTGTTCCATGACCATCACTTACAAATTCTAAACTATATTCATAAGTTTTATTATCTTCTGGATCAATTGCAACTAAATGACCTTCAGGCTTTGTTGTTACTGCACGTGAATAAACTTCTACGCCTTCAGCAATTTCATAAGGAATAACTTGTTCTTGTGCATCCAATTCAAATAGCTCAGTAGGATTAGCTGCTACTGCAGGAACTTGATCAAGTCCAGTTAATCCAGATTCAACACAACCAACATTAGCAATAAAATCTTTTTGATTATCTACTTCATAAATGCCATTAGCATCAGCAACTTTATTAAAGTTTCCTAATTTATCTGCTTTAACAAATCCTGGAACTACTACTGAAAAATTATTATATTCATTTTGAGCAGGTTTTGTTAAATCATATTCTTTAATTAAAATATTTGGCATATTTATTTTCTCCTTATATTTATTTAACAATATCAATAAACTAAAATTATTGATTAATTTTTCAATTAATTTAGCAAATATTTAATGCTAATTTATTAATTTTCTTTTTTATATACAACTTCAATATCACCTTCAGTAGAAATATCTTTACTAATATCTAAATTAACACTTAAATCTGCATTTGTATCAACATCAACATCAATAATTTTTCATTTTTTTCTTGCAGGAATATTAAAGAAAAATGCATCTTGAATTTCTAATTGAATAGATCATCTTGTAAACTGTCCAGGAAATAAATGTTCAGCAACATCACTTGTATCAGAAATAGTACTAAGTACTCTAATATTTGCAATATGTTCAACATCAACACCTTGGTATGGAAAACTAATTTTAATAACAGGATTATTAATAAGCTTGAATAAGAAATTTCTTAAATATTCATCGCCTTCTTCCATATCCTTTGTTCAGATATCTAATTGATAGTTTAATTTAATTGGTATAGAGTTTATTTGAAGGGCATTACTGCCTTTACTTAATTTTAATCCATCAAAAGATTTACTATTCTTAATATTTAATAATAGCTCAATATCATTACTTCTTGATAAAGAAACTATTGGTAATTTTATTGGAGCGTCATTTGAATCATCGGCCTTAGTTTCAAAAAGTCTTTTAGTTTCATCTGGTTTTAAAACTCTTAAAGTAGAATTTTCTGGAATTCATTTTTTAATTTTATAAGCTAATACTTCATCATAATATCTAATTGCCATAAATTCTCCTTTCTATTTAAAAGCTTTTTGTAATATTTTACTTCCTGGAACTTTACCTGTCCCAAAAGTAATAAGCTTAGCAAGTCGTTCATATTTTTTGTCTACTCAATAAATATACATATTATTTTCTTGATCAAAAGACTGTTTGCTTTCAACTAATAATACTAAGCATGCATGTTTCAATGAAATTTTATATGTCTGTAATAAATATTTATTTAATAGAAGTTCATTACTTCTCATAGTATATAATAAGATATTTTTTCGTGCATAATATTTTCATTGAAGCTTTGTTATATCTTGAGGCTCAGCGACTTTAAATGAAAAATGCATTATCGTTCACCTTTATTAGCTTCAAAATATTTAAGCAAATCTGTAATCATTTTTGCTTTATTAGTTATATTAAATTTATCCATAACCTCATCAATTTTAACTTTAAGATTTATAAAAAGGTCTATATTAATAGTTTCACCATAAGTGTTAAGAGCATTCTTTAAGTCTGCTTCATTATTTTTATACTCAGTAGTGTCACGAATTGCTTTATCTTTTTTAGCTTCAGTTGTAATAACAAAAGCAAAAATTCATTTTCAGTCCTTTGAACATGTCTTTAATTTTTCAATAAAAGGTGTTGCTTCGTAAATACGTTTATTATCTTTGCTATCATTTTCTTCTGGCTTTTGGTTACATAAAAGATAAAAACTTGTTCTAGCTTGTTGTATTGGTAAAAATTTTCCAGCTGTAACATTGACTATTGGTAGTCCGTCTTCTGTTTTATGTGCACTAATATATGACTTTAAAATTATTTCTTTGCTATAATCTATACAAAAAGCAGATAATATATTTTCTTTACTTACATAATAACCTTTATCTTTAACGTGTAATGGTTTACCTTCTCATTTTTTTAAAGTTTCTTCCATTTTATGTTGAAGCTCAAGATAACCTGGACATTGCTTTTCAGCAGCAGTATAATAACCATTAGTAAAAATAATATTATTTACTCCAAAAAATCCTTCAGCTGGATCTACTATTAAATCACGTAAAGCTAATTTGTCATCAAGTACTGCATTATGAATAGCACCATATCTTATATATGTAATATTTTCATTAGATATTTTTGAGCTTTTTAAAATAGTTTTTAAATATTTTATAAATGGATTATGATTTTCATCAAAGCCATATTTAATAACTTCTCTATAAAAAATTGGGCCAATTCTTTCAAAGACATCTTTATAGTCTTTTCAATAATAATCAAAATATGCTTGTCAATTTTTCGAGCTTAAGTCTGAGTCATTTAACAAAAGATTACCAAGTTCACCAGTAGAAAGTGTAGCAATAGTATCGCCATCAGCTTCATTCAAAATAAATTTTTCATTTAAAGTATATTCTGGAAGTTTAAAATTCATATTAATCATCATCCTCCAAATCTACTAATAAATTATTAGTTGTAGTTTTGAAATCATGAATTGTTGAAAGTTCATCAGTATCTTCATATTCAGGAGCAATTTCACAAGAGATAGAAGAAGGATACATCATAATATTTTGCATACTAATTACCCTAAATCTTCTACTTTGTCCATTATCAAGTCCACTTGGAACATCAAATAAACAACCAACTTGTAAACCTTCTAAATCATAAGGAACATGAATCATACTAGAATTTTCCTGAAGCTCAGCAACTCAACCATGTTTCTTTAAAGTTTTTTGATCTGGATGTTCTTCAAAAATAACCATTACTTCAATAGGCTTAGCATAGTTTGTTTCTAAATCACCATGTAGATTGAAGTTCTTTCCATCTAGTGGTCTTCTATAAAGCATTCTAATGCCAAGAAGCTTACACATTTGTTTAAAATAGCTTCTATGAAGTTTGGCATCTTTATTTAATAATAATCCATAATCATTAGGTCTATCTGACATATAAGCTCCTTTCCATTAAAGAAAAAAGATTAGTTGGCCTTAATGACCAGCCAATCTTAATTACTTTCTAGTATATCCTTCAACTAAATTTTCACCAATTTTATAAGAATAGTTAAGATTTTCTACAAAAAGATTTTTACCATTATCTTCAACATTACAAGAAACTTTAAAATTACTTTGTTTAGCAAAATCTTTACTATAACCTTCTAAAACAAGTTCATTTGTTAATTTTCTTATTTGAGCTTTATCAAATGTACATGTAGCATTTCTTGAAGCATTAGATTTAAAATTAATTAAACCTTCAACAACTAATTTACCATTTTTAACAGTACATTCTTTAAGTTTATAATTATTAACATTTTCATAAACATCAGTTAAAGCTTTAGTAAATGCTTCTTCAAAAGATTCTTCATCTATATCATCTATATTATCAAGTACTTCTTGAAGATCACATTCTCTTAAGTTTTCATCAAAAATAGCTTCTTGAGCTTCTTTACTTGCTAATAAATCAGCAAATTCTTTATCAGATAAAGCTTCATTATTATCTTCAGTTAAAGCTTCTTCAACTTCTTCAACAGGTTCTTCAACAACCTCTGTTTCATCAGCAGCTTCTTCTTCAGCGGGAACTTCTTCTTCAGTAGCTTCTTCATTTTCTAAATCATCAGCTTCTTCAGCAAATTTATCTTCAACAACTTCATTAACGATTTCTTTAATTTCTTCAGCTTGTTCTTCAGCTGCTTCTTCATCTTCAACAGGCTCAGCAACTTTTTCAGCAACTTCTTCAGCCACTTCTTTAATTTCACCAATAGTTGTTTCAACAGGTTGTTCATTTAAAGCTTCTTCATCAGTATTTTCTTCTGCTTCTTCAGCAGTTTCTTCATCAGCTACTTCATCAGCTATATCTTCAGTTTCAGCAGGAATTTCTTCTTCAGCAACTTCGTCTTCAATTGCTTCTTCATCAGCAGCTTCATTTAAAGTTAAGTTTTCAGAGTCATTTTCAGCACAATGTTTTTTATCAACATCTTTTTGAACTTCTGCTTTATTTAAAGATTCATCAAGCATAATAATTTTAACATTTTTATTACCAATTAAATCTGTATTATTTTTATAATCATCATTATTAGTAACTAATAAAACTTTTTTATCTTGTGCACCTTCAATTACTTCATCAAATGTTGAGCTATCAAATTTAATAATATCAGTTGCACCGGCTTCTTTAGCCTTAGCTGTTAATTCATCTTCTTTATCAGCTAAACTACCAGATAAATCTATATAAGCAGTTAAGCCTTCATTTAAAGATTCTTTCATTAAAATCTTTTTAATTGCTTCTTCAGCTGAACAATCTTTACCTTTGCATTCTTTTAAAGATTCTTCAACACCATCATCTTCAAAGCCAGGTTTAAATTTCATATAAGTATAAATTTCTACTTCTTCAGCTTTATTAGTAGCAATTTCTTTATACATTCTACTTACATAAACACCAATAATATTTTCATTGTTATTTAATAATTCATCTCTAACTCTCTTAACTTCTGCAGGTTTTGTAGCAGCAGGAAGTTCTTTAGTTTCAACTGGGTCATAAGCTTTATCTACACCATAAAGGATTCATTTACCACCAGCAAATGGGCAAGCTTCACCAGCTTCTTTTGCAGCCTTGCAAGCATTATTAATTACATGATAACGATCTCTTGGTTCATTTGAAAGTTCATTTCAAGCTGCATTACCTTCTTCATTTAAAGGTTTTTCGCATTCTTTGCCTTCACAAGCTTCACCTAGATCTCATGAATTAACAACTGATTTAATAATATCTTCAACTTCAGATTCTTTTAATTCTTGTTTATCACATTCACAGATTTCTTTTCCACATTTTTCACAAACTTTTTTAGCTTCTTCAATTGGAGCTTCATGTTCAGCTTGTAATTCATCTTGTGCAGCAGCTTCACCTTTATCTTCTTTTAAGCCTTCTTCAAATTCATCTTCAAAAATTTGATTATATCTTAAACCTTTTTCTTCAGCAATTTCATCAAAGTATTCAAAGCCAGCCATAGCAGCATCTTCTGCTTCATATCTTTCAGTTGCTAATTTATTAACAAGTCAAGCTAATTCTTCATCACCAGCTTCAACTTCAATTGTTCCAACATTATCATTAGGTAAATTGACAATAACTGGATTTTTAAATACTATTTTATCGTCATCATTTAAATTTTCATTTAAAGTTAGATTTTTAGAATCATTGTCTGCACAGTGTTTCTTATCAACTTCTTTTTGAATTGCTGCTTTATTTAAAGATTCATTTGCTTCTTCTTCAGCAGGTTCTTCTTCATCAAAGTCTAGATTTAATGCATCTACATCTTCTAAATCTTCTTCTTCAGTAGGTTCTTCTTCAACTACTTCTTCTTCAGTTTCTTCTACTGGTTCTTCTTCAAAGTCTTCAGTATCAAAGTTGTCTAATTCAGCTTTTTCAACTGGAGCAACTTTACCAATTACCATATAACCTGAAGTATTTCCACAGTGTTGGCAAGTTTCATTAATATTAACAACGTCTGGATTATTTTCATCAACTTCTAAATCTTTTTCATCTTTATAGAATAAAGTCATACATTGAGGGCATTGAATAATAACTTTGCCTTCGTAAGAAGTTAATAAATCATCTTCTGATTCAGCATCTAAATCAACAATCTTTTCGATTCTTGCTAATTTAGCTTTAGCAACTTCGCCTTCTCTTTCTTCAGCCGCAGCTTCTAAATCATTATTATCATTAACATCATAATAGTCTTCAACTAAGATATCTGTTCTTAATTTTCTACTACCAAAATTTTCTTTTAAGTCAACTCTGTTTGGTCTAATTCCACCTTCGACTTTTGGATATTCCATTTCATCTAATGCTTTAAATGCTGCACTTAAATCAAATTGTGTTACAGATTTTTTCATATGTATTTTCTCCTTGTTTTTAATCTACATAAGCTATTAAATTGCTATTAGCAATTAGCATATCTTCTAGTTCTTTCTTTTCTGTATTTCCTTCATTTAATAATGTTTCACCATCCATTGTTCATAATGCATTTGATTGTGTGAAACGTGTTCTAATTCTTCCTAAAACAATTTTAGTTCTTGCAAGAGCAAGTCTTTGTAAAACATCAATTCAATATTCTTCTTTTATTTGTTCTACTTGTGTAAGTTTAGGAACATATTCAATAGTAACAGCCCAAGGTTTACTTAGTGTACTATTTATATATAATTTATTATTAATCTTGTCAAGCTTAAAAGACAAGTCAGTTGACATTGTGTTCTTAAGTCTATTTAATTCAGCATAGGCAGCATAGTTCATAACATAATCTTTTAAAGAATACATTGTTCCTGCACCACTACTGAATATCATTCATTGTTGCATATAAAGTGGGTCATTATATGCATTTTCTCCAGCAGCAGCACCCATAGCTTCTGTTCTATAGATTTTTACAATGTGATTTACTTTGTCTTTTAAATCTAACTCAGATCCAGATAAATCAATACATGAACTAAAAGGTACAGTAACCATTGAAGTATCATCATAATACTTATCAAGTTCTCTTAAACTCTGTTTAATAATTAATTCTATAGTAGAATCTTCAATTTCAAGTTCAAGAACTCCACCTGTTAATTCTAGTTTGATTTCTTCGAGTAGGTCAACCATTGTCATATAGTTTAATACCTCCAAATCAATCAATTAATTTAGCAAATATATTATAGCATTTTGAAAGAAAATGAAAATATTTTCAATTTTTTCAAAAAACTTATTTTACGTATAATTTAGCAAATAATAATTTAATAAAATAATAATTAAATATTAACAGGCTAATAAGCTTATATAAAATGAATAAAAACGCGATACAGGCTAAATTTTAAGCCTTAAATCGCGTTTTATTAGAAACCAATATATGAGCTATAGCTATAAGATGTCTTCTTTTCTTCTTTTTCTTCTAAGAAAGCTTTAAGATCTTTTGGCATCTTTTTATACTTAGTAATATATGCTTGAATAGCATTAGTATTTCTTATCATTTTGGTAAATGGTCGTATTTTTCCAGGAATATGTGCTCAAGTTGATGGTGCTTGTTCTTTAGTATTTAGAAATTGTGTGCATCTTATATCAACTGGAGGCTTAAATTCATATTTATTTCACTTTTGATATAATAAACAAGCATAAATACTGTCTTCAAAGCCCTCATCCTTTTGCGGATCAATATCTACCATAGGTTCTTGCTCATAAATAAATCTTGATATAGCACAAAGGTTTAATTGAGCTGCACAATATGGATGATAATTGCTATTTTTTCCAGGCATAAAGCAAAAACCCTGTGGGTATTTGTCTAATAATTCCATATATTTAATATGTGCATTATTTTTTGTTTCAATAATAGCATCATCATCAAACATAATAATATAATCATATTTTAATTTTAAAAACTCTTCTTGTAAAGTTTTTCTTGCACCTAAAATTCCAAGTTCAGGATATTTTTTAATTATTTGTTTATTATTAGTTTTAATTGGCTTAAAATCTTTTCAGTTTTGTGCAATAACTAATATATCAACATCAGGTCATAAATCATTTAGTTGTTTAAATAATCTATTTATTCTTTCTTTTCTTTGTGTTCGTGCTGGCTCTTTTTCAGGAAGTCAGCTTGGTATTCCAAAACATTTTTTTAACATAATTATCAGCCTCTAAAATAAGAATTAGCCCCACCAAAATATGTTTTAGCTGGTTTCTTTGCAGGTTTTATTTCTTTTTGAATAGTTTTAAAATAATTTTTAGCAAAGTTTAGTTTTTCTTCTGTCTTTTTATTTAATTGTCAATAATAATCAAGTGATATTTGTTTAGTATCAAAACAAGCATCACCACGATTAAACTTTTGTTCTAAAAATTCAGCCAAGGTTTTAGTCATATAGTGATTTAAATAAACAGTTTCATTAGAATAATCTTCTTTAATACTAATTCTACTATTACAAATAATACCAGAAGGTAAGCATTCAGTTAAAACAGTTGTAGTCTTTTCTAAATCTCTTTTTTCTAAATTATTAATATCTCAATCTCCACGGAAAGCATAATGGCAAGAGCCAACACAAATATTTGTTAAGCTTCCACGTACAAAACATTTTCCTTGATTTGACAAAGAATTATTTATAATAACTTTTGTAAGTGCTTTATAAATTGGTATTTGTCTATTACGATCAATTAAATCATCATCGCCAAAAAGTTTTCACTTAACTCTTATCATTTCAAAGTTTTTAAATTTTCTATTATCTAAAAAAGTATTTATATTTTCAATTCCTGTTAAATATTCATCTATATCACAGAATAAAGCTCAATTAAAGTTATTACGAAACTGTTTATAGAAATTATTATAACATTTTAATTGCATACCTTTTATATGTTGATTATTAACATTAAAGACAGTAACTTTATCTATTTGTTTAATTCTTCCACCAACTCAAGGTGTGCTAGAATCATTATTATCAAATAAATAAATATGATCAAAACCAAGATTTAAATAATATTCAACTCAGTCATTAATATAATTATTTTCATTTTTTGCAATAGCACATAATACTGCATTATATTTTGGATTTAAATCTTGTTCTGTTGGTAAAACTTTTATTAAATTATTTTGAAGAGTTTTAATACAATCTTGTGATGGTTTGTATAGATTTTTATTTTGATATAGATTTTTAAAAATAGTTAAATCTTTTGATAAAGTTTTAGTTAAAGTTTTCTTTTCATATTTAATATCTATTGTTGAATAATAATCTTTATATTTAAAATCATCTATACTTTCAAGCTTATTAAATTCAACATGAATTGCAGGAATATTATAACTGTGAGCAAAAATTATTCCATGTAATGAAGTAGATAATACTAATTCATATTTATTTAAAGTATCAGCAAGTGCCTCAATATTAGTAGTGCCCATACTAATAACATCTATATAAGAACTATATAATTTTTTACATTCTTCATAGTCTTTCCAATGACAAACTAAGCAATATCTTTTTCTACTAATACAATTTTTTGCTTTATAATATTTAGAAATTAATATGCCTGGGTCACCAACAGTTATATTATTAAGTTGTAATTTTTTAGCTGTTAAATGACCACGGACAGCTTTAAAATTAGATTTATTTGTTATTCTACAATACTCATTTATATTACTATTATGTAAACCACTACCCCAAACAATAGTACTATTATTAAGTTCATTTCAACTTAAGATAGAACCAGTAATAACTAGATTTGGTCTGCGACTATATTTAACTTCTTTATATAGCTTAGTAGCTAATCATTGTGCATAGTAGTCGCCAGCATTAATAATATCATTTCAATAGAATAAATTTACCATAGGTTTCACCTTTCAGATAATTTAGCAAATATAAATGAGTATAAAAAAAGACATATCCTAAGATATGCCTTTTAAATTTAGTCTACTTGGATCAATTAGTCAATGATCTTACCAGCAACTAGTAAGTTTTCATTTAATAAAGCTTTAGCATACCAAGTACTGAAGCCTTGCATTAATCCACCATCAGGTGTGCCAAGTAATTGAGTTGGAACGATTGCCATGTAAGGTGCATAAACACCAGCACTGCTCATCATATCGTTACCATTTAAGCCCATGAAGAATTCACCTTTTTCAAGTTCTGGAGAAACGTATACAGCAACGCCATCAATTTCACCAACTTTGTAAGGACCATTCATCTTAGCATTCTTAACTGCTGACCAACCATTAACGAAACGTAATACTTGTAAGCAATCAGCTGCGATTACCATGTAGTTAGGATGGAATTTACGAGTTCTCTTATAGATGATAGCTCTTGCAGCTTCAAATACTTCTAAGAATCCATTGTAATGTTCGAATTTAGAAACGCCGACAGGAAGTGTCTTAGAGAATGTTAATTCAGGAAGAGCTTCACCAGCACCTTCTTTTAACATATTAACGATTTCAGTATCGATTTCATATGCTAATTCACCACAAGCTTGTTCAGCGATTTGTTTGTCAAGACTGAAACCATAATCAGTTTTAGCTTGGAATGCACTAATTTGATCGTATTTAACAGCGATACGTCTTGGTTGTGCAACTAATGCGATGTGTTCCATAACTGGTCCTAATGTAGGGATATCTTGAGATGGAACATAGTTCATTTGGAATTGCTTTGCAACGTATGCAACTTTAACTGCATCTTCAGCAATTTCTTCGCCATAAACGAATGAACCATCAGCGAAGATTGATTTGTAAGTAGCATATTTAATTGCATTGTTGTCTTCGTAAACTAGACCGTTTTCTTCAGCTTCGAAAGCTAATGCAGAACCAGTAGGTTCAACGATGATTTGAGAAGTGAATTCTCTTCTTGCTTCTTTATCAAGAGCAGGATCTCCCATACGGAATACGCTATTGAATTCATCACCTTTTTTGATTCCACCTTTATCAGTCTTAGAAACATACTTTAAGTATGCAACTGAGCCACTGTAAGATGTCATTGGGTGAACGATTACTAAATCATTAGCGATTAGTGATGGAACAGCGATATTAGTTAAGTTTAAGCAGAATTTCTTCCATGCGCCTAAGTCAGAGCGTCTTGTAGCATCAGTAAAGCTTCCTTCTAAAGCTTCAGTGATCCAACGATTTGTATTATCTAGTAATACAGCAGTAGCTAATTTAGTGTTATCTGAAACATTTCTGCCATCAAAGTTTTTAGCAACATATGCTTCAGCAACTTTAATTTGTCTTGAATAAGTTTCAAGTAAATTTTGTCTCATTGTTTTTCTCCTATTAAAATTTTATATTATATTATTTTTTTAAACCTGCTAAGATTAATAAGTCATCATCAATTTCATAACCGCCATCTACATTATTAACTGTAGTTCTTGGTTGTCTTGATTCAACTAATTTAACTTTAGCGTCACGTGCCAAGCCAAAACTTGGTTTTACACTTTCAAGCATCTTATCACAAACTCTATCAACATCATCAAAAGTTCAACCTTCATTAAGTCTGCTAGTAATTTCACTAGTCTTGACACCTAGCATTGATGCTTTCATTTCTACATATTTATGAGCAGCCTCAAGATATTTAGCTTTATAGTTTTTAGCAACACGAGTGTACTTAGCTATTTCAGCTTGATGCTTTTCAGCCTGTTCATTTAATGCAGTTTGAGCTTTTTCAAGTTCAGATGTTCTTGTAGCTAATTTCTCAGCAAGAACTTTTGACTTATTAGCTTGCTCATTAACGCTTTCAGTAAGTGCTTTAGCATTTGCTTGGTTAGTTTGTAATGTTTTAATTGTTTGTTCTTTAATGTTTAATTGTTCAGTAAGTTTTTGAACTTCTTTCTTTGCTTCTTTTGATTCAGCTGCTAATGTGCTTAATCTTGCAAATGAATTCTTGTACTGACTAAGTTCTTCTTCAAGTTTCTTAACTTTAGTATCACTAACTGCCACACTTTCTTTAAGAGCTTTGGCATCAGCTTCAAGACTTTCTTTTTGACGAATCATTTCCTTTAAACTTGCAATAAGTTCAGCTGCTCCATCATCAATGGCTTCATCACTAGGATTTTCTTCACCAGCAAGAACAGGCTCATCAACTACTGTTTCATCAGTAGCATCTTCAGGTTGTTCAGCAACCTCTTCACTATTTATATCATCTTCCTCTGCAGGAATGATATCTAAGTTAATATGTAGCTTTTCATCATCTGCTACATAATTTCAAGCATCCACTTTATATTCAACACCTTCAATTTCAATAGGTGCAAATTCAACTGGAGCTTCTTTATCAAAATCATCTAAATGATCAATTAATTCACCAACTGTGATATTAGGCATTTCATTTTCAGGTTCTTCTAAAGCTGCAGGAGCTTCACCTTCTTCTTCTTCATCATCAAACTCAGGTTCAACAAATTCTGCATCTGGTTCAACGATTTCAGGTTCGCCTACTTCAATATCTTCAAATGGTTCATCAGCATCTTCATTTAAAGTAAATTTTAAATTACTTAATGCTTCTTTAACAATTTCTTGATCTTCAACTTTTTCTTTATTTAAAGATTCTTTTAAAGCTTTTCTTAATTTAATATTATCAGTGTCTAAAGATTCGCAAACTGCTAAACGTGCCTTTTTAACAGCAGGAATACCTACGATATCAAATGTTTCTAAGAAGAATGTTTCTGGGTCAACTTCATTATTTATATCAACATCACCAGAACCACGTGAACTAATACCAGGTTGGAATCCATAATCACATAATGTTTTTAAAATACGACCATTAGGTGTATCAAGAATATCAACATAAGCATATAAGTCGCCATTTACAATCTTAGGTACTTCTGGAATGCAGGCACATGCTTTAGACATATCAATTTCTTCTCTATCTGTTGGATGGCCTAACTCTAAGAATAAACTCTTTGTTGCAACTTTTTCTAAGAAGATTTCATCTTTTAATGCAGATTCCCATAATTGTGCATTATAAAATCTACCATTACGAGTACTATCTTTAGTTGTTGCGATTGGTCCAAAAAGTCTACCTAAAATATGACGCTTGCTTTTTTCATCTTCTGAAAGAGGCATCATCTTAAAGGCTTCCATAATATTTTTATAATCTTTAGCCATTTTGGATTTCTCCTTTTTACTATTAATTTAGCAAATATCTTTTTATAAATTTTTATTTTTATTAAATTATTATTTTATTAGAATACAAACTTGAATGTATCATGTTCAATTTCAGCTACATGAATATCAACAGTAACATATAATCTATAAGCATCATTTCCAACATTTATTTGGTGTTCTTCAAACATTTCTAATACATCAAATGATTCTAAACCATTTTGATAAATATGTTGAATTGGTTTACTTGCTGGAACTGCTATTGCATAATAACTGTCTACATAAGTAGCATATGTATGTTCAACAAATGTTGCTGATTCATCAAAGTCTTCAGCTTCAAATTTATTTGCATCAAATTCAGTTAATTTGTCTTCACCCATATAATAATAAACTTTTGGCGTAGCTGGAGCAGGAATTTCTTCAATTAATACGTCTTCAAATACAACTGTAACTGCTTCTGCAGGCATATTAAATGTATATTTAAATTTATTACCAGAAACAGCTTCTAATGCTACACCATTTACTTTTGGAGCATTGCCAGCAGCTCATTGGTAACCATTCTTTGTTCTAATTAAAATTGTAACTTCTTCACCTTCTTCAAATTCTCCAGTACCACTAAATGCCATACCTTCAATATTTTGAACAGTTACTGCATATTTTGGAGTAGGAACAGGTTCAGGAATTTTTTCAATTAACACATCTGCAATTTCAATAGAAACAGCTTCAGTTCCCATAACAAATTCATAAACAAATTTATTACCTTCTTTAGCTAAATCTTCATCATTAATTTTTGGTGCATTACCTTCAGCAAATCTATAACCATTTGCAGCTTTAAGAGTAATCTTAACATTAGCACCTTCTGCATATTTACCAGCACCAGTAATTACTGCATGAGTAATAGCAGCAACTTCTACTTGATATTTTTCAGCAGGAGTAGGAGCATCTTCTTCACCAAATACTAATTCATCTTCACAGTATACAAATAACTTGTGATCATCTTCTGCAGGAAAACCTGTTAAACTATAATATAAAGATTCACCTTTAGAATAAACTAATTTAATAGCTTTAATATCTTCAGCAGATAATTCAGTACCTTCTTCATTAATATAAGTAAGTGCTACATCATCAGCAGCTGGAAGTTTTTTAGTTGCATAACCGTGTAATTCACCTTCACGATAAGCACTATAAATAACTTTATAATCGTTTAATAATTTCATAGTTATCTCCTTAAATGATTACTTTCTAACTAATGTAATAACTAAGTCTTCTTTATTAATTGCTAAGTCAGCTTCGCCAGCTTCATTAACTTTAAGTTCAGGTTTACCTAATTCATTTGGAATTGAAGCTATTGCAAAGCCTCTACCAAATACTTTGTCTTCTTCGCCCCAAGGATAAACAGCTTCTTCATCTTTATAGTTGAATCTAATTTTACCTTCAAAGCCAGCTTCTGGAGCAATTACAGCCCAAGGATAAACAGCACCAGGAGCATTTACAGCACCTTTCCAGCAACGTACACAGTTGGTATAAATCGAATGACCATTTTCATCAACTACTGGTACACCACCATCTCAAGGAGCTCTGCCATCTTCAGTTAACATATCTAAGCCTGTTGCAGCTCTATCTTCAACTGTATTCCATAAGTCTTCTTGATAAGGGAAGTTTGCAGCATCATAATAATCATAATATTTTCTTAATGCACTATTTTCATCTGCGAAAGCAGCATCCCAACTATCTTTATCTTTAACTAAATCTCATTTAGCAAGTACTTCTGGTTCAGGTTCTGGTTCAGGTTCAGGTTCAGGTTCAGGATCAATATCTGGAGCAGTTTCCTCATCACCATAAACTAATTCACCATTACTATATGCATATAATGAACCAGCATCTTCTGTTGGAATATTTTCTAAACTATAACATAAAGAACCATCTTTAACATAAACTAATTTAATAGCTTTTAATTCTTCTTCAGTTAGTTCTTTACCTTCTTTGTTTACAAAAGTAAGTTTAGCATCATCTTCAGATGGAAAATCTTTTGTAGCATAAATACCTAACTTACCATCACGAATAGCACTATAAATTAACTTATAATCCTTTAATAACTTCATATTTGTCTCCTTATTATTTATTTTTAAATAATTAGATAGTCTTAAACTAATCAATTAATTTAGCAAAAAATTATATTATATTTTAGAAAAAATGAAAAAGGGCTGAAAATTTTCATTTTAGCCCTTTCAAATTTAATTGTTTAATTTATCAGCAAGTGCTGCAGTAGCAGAACGTTCTGATTTTATTAGATATACATAACCAAAAAGTTCATTACCTTTTAGTCTATCTATTAAAGTTTCAATACCTTTTGATTTTTCAAATACATTTTTATCACGTTGATTTAAGTCAGCATCAAATCAGACTTCACTACCTTCAGCAGCACGTGCAATAATTAATTGTATATGTTCTTTAGTTAAATTTTCTGATTCAGAACATATAATTAATGAGTTTTTAAAATTACGTCCTCTTAAAGATTGCAATGGCTCAACTAAAAGTGATCCTTTATTAATCATTGTTCTAACTTTATTTTCTCCGCAGTGATCAATAAATGGTCCTAAGAATGGAAGTAGCTTATCAATAACTTCACCAGGAAGTGCTCCCAAATCTTTAGTATTTGCTACATCAACATTATTTCTAATTCAAATTATTTTTTCAAATTTTCCATGATTTAGTGCTTCAAGACCTGCAGCAACAAGTATCATTGTTTTACCTGTTCCTCAAGTACCACATAATAATTTAACTGTAGTATCATCATCTTTCACTAAATTAAAAGCACATATTTGTTCATCATTTCTTGGCATATAAACATCATTATTTTTCTTGGTCGATGTTCGTTTTTTCTTTTGCCCTTCTGTGATGATTAATTCCTTTTCTTCTTCTCGTTCAATTTTAATTGTACTTCTACCAATCTTTTTAAGCTTTCCAGCTTTTTTAATGTACTGAGCTTCTAGTTCATTTTTAGTATTATAAATTAATAAGTACTCGTTTTCTAAAAGCTCAAAAGGAACAATTTGTTCAGCTGCAAAATCAACTCATTCTTCTGGAGTTGGAGTTCATTTTTTTCAGCCTGTGTACTTTTGTTCTATCATAGAAACTCCTTATATAAAAAAATTAATTGAAGCCGAAACTTCAATTAATTTAGCAATTATAACCTAAGCTAATTCACGTCTGCCATTAATATAATCTAATACAAGAATGTCAGTTCTAATTAACTTTAATAAGTTTTCACAAGTAGTAAAATCATCATTTTTAAAATAATTATTTAATACTTTTGTAATTTCTTCTGCACGAACTTCTTTTAAAAATGATTGTCTAGTATCAGTAAGTTTTTTACTATATAAAACAATTTGAGTTAATAAACAAGAAAGCACAGTTAAAACTTCGTCGGTATCAGTTTGTTCTTTTAATAAATTAGTATATAATGGTGATTTCTTTTGATTATGACTTTTTCTTAACATTTCATAGAAATTAATAACTTCAATTCCTTTATGAGATGCAATAAACTTTAAAGTATCAATAGGCACTTCCTTAGCTGTTGCAAGTTTTAATATTTGCTGATTAATATCAACACCTTTATCTTCCAACTTAACTAAAATTGACATGCAATCTTCTTTTGTAATCATATATCATTTTTCCTTTCAGTTAGCCTAATTAATTATTTCTTGAAAAGTCTTTATCTTTATCAAGTTCTTCTGGAGTTGGTAGACTGTCATCTTCTGTTAAGAAATCTGATTGGTCTAAATCTAAGTCCATATCTTCAATTAATGGTTGAGCTTCTTCAGCTGGCTTAAAGCTTTCCATTGGAGCCTCAGAAGAATTACCTAAGTCTAAGTCTAAGTCTTCTCCACCACCAACTTCTTCACCACCAGTTTCTTCACCTCCACCTAAGTCAAGGTCAAGGTCTCCGCCACCAGCTTCGCCTCCACCTGCATTTGCAGCAGCTTCAGCTTCAGCTTCTTTTTCCGCTTTTTCTTCGGCAGCTTGGGCAGCTTTAATTTCTTTATCTAATATATCAAGAATTTCATCGCCATAATTTAGTTTTGCAACTAATTGTTTAGCAATTTCTAATTGTCTTGAACGAGTTTCAACATTTGATAATAGACCTTGGAAATTACTTACTGCATTAATTCTTTCACTGAAGTTTGCTCTAAAGTCTAATTCTTCTTGTGAAATTGGTGCTTGCATTTTTAATGTAAAGTTATTTAAATACGACATTAATCCTTTATTAACTAAGATTAAGTTAATAGCATCAGATAATGCCTGGATTAAAGCATTTTGAATATGTTTAACACCTTTAGCAAATACACTTGAAATAATAGCAAGTGAAGTACCACCATTAAAACCAGCGCCATCATCTGTATAACCAAAATATGCTTTTGGAATACCAAAACTTGAATAATATTTATTAATCCAGTTATCTAAGTCAGCAAGACCTTTAACATCTACATCACCACCAACAGCACTTACTGAAACAGCACCTTGGCCATTATGAGTAGTAATATAAACATTATTTTCTACTGGACCCATATTTGCATATTCTGCATATGACTTATCTGTATTAATTGCTGATTTTTGTTCAAATAAAGCTTTTGTTTGTTTAGCAACATTTCTTGATTGAACTTTACCCATATTACCAACTTCAATTTGAATTAATCTAATAATACTTGATTTAGTAACACGGTTTAAAAGAATAACATCTTCAAGTAATGATTTTTCACGCCAAATCTTATATGAGTCATAAAGCATTGATTTACCACGACGAACATTATAAGATGAACTTATAGTAGAAGTCTTTTCAGGGTCATTCTCATCAACTTTAAATAATTCAATCTTTTCAGGATAACGAGAATTTGAATCTTCTAAGCAAGCATGAACAAAGTCATCAGCTTGATAAATATTAACATCATTAGATTTCATTCTATAGTTTCCAACTAATGAATTCATATTACCATTTGTATTAACTAAATAGTTATTTAAATAGTTATTTTGACTATCATCATTTGGAACTTCTACATAACCAAATGTTTTTCCAAGTCTGCATAATTCAAACATTGTACCAGGGTCATCAACCATTTCAATGTATAAACTATAAGGATCACTTGGTGAGTGAATATTCATTCTAACAGCTTCATCTAATTTTTCTTTATCAGTTGAGCTATTTAATTCAGCATTTCCAGCAACAACTGGGTTTGCAATTTCACTTAATAATTTATTTAAATCTTCATTTAAAACATTTCTACTACTATAAACTTTATTAATAGTATTTGAATCAAATAAGCTATCTTGATATTCAGATTCACGATAAAGTCTTAAATAAACATCACCATACTTAATTAAGTTATAAGCTCATTTATACATTTGTTTGTCAGCATTCATTACATTTAATAAATAATTGACATACATACTAACTTTAGAATCATCTGACTCGGCTCAAATAACGTGGCCATTATCAGCTGCTTCTGTAGCTTCTTCAGCATATACTTTAATAATTGCACTAACATCAGAGTCAGCAGCCATTGTATCAATTAAAGTATAAATTTGTTCACGACTATTAGAAATAGCAGTAAATTCTTCTAACTTTGATATATCTAAGCCACCAGTTAAGCCACCTTGAATAATATCATCTATTAAAGTTTGTTTAGTATCAATATCTAACTTAACAGTATTATCTAAGACTGTCGGTTTAGCTTGTGCACCAGTTAAATTAGACTTTGATTGTTTTGGTTTAGTTAAGTTTTTTTCTTTCTTTTCTTCAGCCATAATTTTCTCCTATAAGACTATAATTCCATCTACAATATCTTGTAGTGATAATTCTTCTTCTTGGTCTCTTAACTCGGCGTTTTTAAAAGCCTTATTTTCTTCTTGCCATATCTGAAGTAAATCATTTTGTAAATTTTGAATAAATGTAGCTTTATCCATTGAATTATTAGTATCTTCTAAATTGACATTAATATCTTCAATTAGTTGATCACCATATTCATATGAATATTGTTCTGAGTATTTACTTGCCATATATAAACTACCACATACTGCATCACATTGGTCTTTTGAACCAGTTTTACCAGCATTTTGGTGCTCAATATGACCATCAGAAAGTTTTTCAAGTTCAGTAATTTCTTTTGTTAATAAATCACATTTCTTATATATTTTAATACGGCGTTCATAAATTGCTGTTTTAAAATATGCATAAGCAAGTTGTGTTTTAGTAGAAGCTTCAACACGGTCGACAGAAAGTATTTCAGTCTTAAATCCATCAGCTGCTAAATCTTGACGAATATTAGCACTGTTAAATGTATCTGATGAAATTACTTTAATATCAAAACCTTGTTCACGAAGTCATCTAATAAAGTTTCTTGTTTTTTCAAACGATACTTGAAAACCTTTTGGAGCTTTAACAGAAACAGAGAATGCTAATTTATATTGTAAATCCCTTGAATAACTAATTTCATCTTCTGCAGATGTTTGTCCAGGAATTACTTTAGCAGTTTGTTTCCAACCATCAATTCATACACCAGCAATACCAGTCATGTCTCCTGACAAAGACAAGTCAAGGTGCATAAATAAAGGTTTTCTTAAATCATCTGGTGAAACCTTAGATAAATCAAAGAAATTAGAATATTGATAATGATCTTCAATTCCATTTCCAACTTCAATAACGTCTTTTGTAAATGGATTTTGATAACTATCAGTTTTTGTTTGATTTAATCTTTCACCAGAAATATATTTTAAAGTACTTGCAGTAGCAATACCGATGATACTACAAATTGCTTCATCTAAGTTTTGTTGGAAAGTTTCTAAATATCCAATAGGAACTTCCCACATGTCATAACCTTGACCACGCATTTCTTCAATTTTTTCTGGAGAAACATCAAGTGGTAATAACTCATTTGATAAAAATTTATTACCAACTGCAACTCAGAATTTTCTATCAGAATTTTTACGGTCATCAACTACCCATTGCGGTTCATCTACAATTAAAGTAGTTTGAGAATTTGTTTCACGTTTATTCTTAATATAATCATCTAAGAATGCTTGGTCTGTATCTTTTGAAGAAGCTAAAATATTTAAAGTTGGTAAATAAGTTCCACGTAAGAAACGTGAACGCATACGGGCATCAACTTGTGTAATAAGTTTAAGCATTTTTCTTTTGGCTTTTTCAACATTACTTGTTGTTGAGAAGTTAACTTCATCTGAAAAATTACAAATAATACAACGACCTATGATTTGATTATTACTTGATGAAGCAATAAATTCAATACGTGCATCTGGATGATAAACTAAATTAGTTACACCTCTCATTTCGCCATGTGCCATAAATCAATCACTTGATAATAATAGTTCATTCATTTTTGAAAGTGCTACACCTTTAGCATTTTCAATTGTAATATTCATAAATGAAATAGAAAGCTTATCAATAGATTGTAAACCAAAAAAAGTATAAGGGTCTTTTAGGCACATAATTCTATAAAGCATATATAAAATACAAAGAACAGCAAAGAAAGATTTACCAATACCAATAGAACCAGTTAACACAATATTATTGTATCTGGTAGTTGTATTAGTTGGAAAAACTTCTTTTAACTTTTCTTCTCAATATGGGTAAACTGTAAAACGACCTTCTGCATCATATAAACCTTTACCAAGATATTGTTGATCATGAATAAATGTTTCTATATCAACAGGAATTTCTTTTCAGTCAGCTCATTTTAAGTCTTCTTCTAAAGCAGATTCTCCTTCTTGTGCATATTGTTGTAAGATTTTTAAAACCTGTGCACGTTCTTCAGGAGATAATCCAGCTAAAGATTGCTGTAATAATTCTTGTTCATCAGACATCATCTGGTTGAATCTCCTTTATATATTATACAATATTTTTAAAACTATTTTATTCTTCGCTCTTTTCCTCAGGCTCTTCTTTATCAGTATCTTTTCCTTCTGGTTCTTCTACTTTCTTTTGTCTACCACCAGTATTAGTAATAGGATTTTTATTAGAGCCTTTCTTAAATTTACCACGGTCTTTAGCTCAGCTATTAATTGTATCAATTAAATTAGTATCTGATTGTAAATCTGTATCTTCTGGAACTAAATTATCTTCAATAGCTTCATCTGCAGGAATTCCATATAATTTAGGGAATATTAATTTTAAGAATGGTTGTTTCATATTTTCTGCAGCATAATTACAATAATTCATAATAACAGAAGTAACTTTCATTATTCAAGAACCATTTGCTAAACACAATAAAATATGTTTACAACCTTTTCCTTTATCATTAGCAGGATTTGCAATTCCTTTTCCAGGGCCTGGGTCTTTTGAAGTATCATCAACACCATAATTATTTATAATTGACCAGTGATTAAAACGATATTGGAAATCTTCACAAGTACATTTTACATAAACATTTTTAGTATTAAATATTTTTGTTAATGACTGTAAAACAGTTTTAAATTCAAATTGATTATTATGTTGTTTAATATGTCTTGCAATTTCTTCAACAACACCTTCAAGTTTAATAGTTACAGTATATTCATCAGTCTCACCTTGAACAGGAATTTTAATTTGAAGAATATCTTGTTTGAAGAATTCATTCATATTAATTTGATTATAACTTTTTACTTGAGTTGAAACTTTAGAATATTTCTTTCTTTCTCAACGATTTTTGCCACGTACTTTATTTTTATATTCACCAGCATTTTTAGAAGCATTAGCAAGTTGAGCACGAGTATCTTCTAATAATAAACTTTCATAAAGCATATCTTCATCACCCAAGTCACATACTGGACATTCACCAGCATCATTTAAATGAGTTCCACAGTTTGGACAACGTTTTCTATTATCTGTTGCTATTGGTTCAATATCTTTAAAATCTTTTTCATCTTCATCTACTATTAAATCTGAATTAATTTTAATTTTTGCACCAGCTGCTCTATCATAACCAAACTTACTTGCTGCTTGGAAAATTAAATTATTTTTAGCTTTAGCAAAAGATACTGCTCTTGTTTCTAAATTAGTTTCACCAATATAATCATTAAAAACATAAACAGGACCTTCATAAGTATAATGATGGAAATTAACGGCTTCATCTAGTGGATATGTTTTGTAAGCTTCAATTGCTTTTTTCCATTGTTCTTTAAATGATGGGTCATTAATTACTTCATCAATTTTATATCATTTAGCAGAATTTTTCATTGGTTTATCTTGGTCAACTTTATCAACTTTGCCTTTATATTTACCATTATATGTTGCAATAATTAAGCATGTATAATAATTATATCACCATTCTTCATCTGGAACATTATCCCTAACTCAATCTTTTACTTCATCATGACATTCACAATAATCAAATTTTGTATCAACTGCATCTTTTACATTGATATAAACTTCTTCTTGCGCTTCACGAACAGCAGCTTCGATAGGAGTTTCGCCTTCTTCTAATCCACCACCAGGCAAACTAAATACGCCAGGCTCATCAGCTTCTTCACCAAGTAAAATTTCATCGTCTTTTAAAATAATAATGCCAGCACGTAATCTTGAGCTTCTTCCATTAAAAATAATAGTTGCATTACAAGTATTATCTTTTGGATTAATTCAATATTTAATATCATCATAATCTCAAGTACGTTCTTCGATATTTACTAATTCCTCTAAAAGCATACTGGTCTCCTTTATAAAGAATTTTTATTTTACGTATAATTTAGCAAATATATTTATTAAAAATAAAAGGGGACTCTTATAAGTCCTCTTTTTCTTTAATTCTACCACGAATTGTTCAATATCTTGGTTGATTTCCTGTAAATGTTGGATGACTAAAATCAAACTTTCCAGCAATTTTATTTAAATCATAAACAAAATCTAATTGACGCAAGCCTCTTAGAATTTGATCAACATCAGATTCTTTAACTAAGTGAATAGAGAAATTATTATTTTCATCAACAATTGCTTGATCATGTGCAATTTGTGAAATTTTAATTTGATATTCTCTTCTTGTTCTTTCATCTAATCTTTCTTCTAAGCTTTCTAAACTTAATTCTTTAGATCTTAATTCATTTCTTAAATCTTTTAATTCATCTAAATAGCCAAGACCACGAACTTCTTTGAAAGTTAAATTATCTAAATCATATTCAGAACGAGCAATACCAGCTTTTCTAATTTCATAAATATCTTCAATATACTTTTCAATAGCTTCAACTGTTGGATTTAATTTAATTTCATTATATTTATCAATTCAAGGTTGAACTAACTTATCTAATTCAGCTTGATCAATTTCAGGAATATCTGCTTGTTCAGGTTCTTTAATTCATTCATCATTTAATACTGAATAAATACCAGCAGAATTTAAAGCAGATTTTTGTCTTTCTTCAGTAATTTCTTTATTATCAATTTGTTCTGTTTCTTCTGTTTCTACAAATAATTCTACAGGAATTCCATGAATAATTGGGTCAAACTTATTATTAAATATACTACGATAAGCCGAATATAATAATGGATATAAATTATCTGGACAATTTAAAGATTCAGTTTCAGCAACAAGATGTAAATCTAAATCAGAATTTTCATTATAATTATAAGAACAATTTGAACCAACTAATTTAATATCTTTTAAATTAAATTTAATTTCATCTTCTTCTAAACCATCAGTAAATTCTTTTGCAATAGCTAATAATTTTTCTCTTACTTCTGGTAAAAGTTTATTATTTGCATCAAATAAAACAGGATTTAAAGTATCATGCTTTTCTACTTTTTCTTCTAATTCTTCACTGGGTTTTACATTATTTAAATATTCTTTAACATCAGTGTATTTAGGATCTTGTAATACTTCTGCTAATTTATTAATATATTCTTCTGAAAAACCATTTGCAAACATTGCTTTTCTTTGAGCATCTGCAGCTTTTTTAGTTTTAAAAGTTCCATGAGTTCCTTCCTTACCTTTATTAACTCACTTACCAGCTTTAATTTTTTCAGTATCTTCCTCTAAACTTTCATTAGATTCTTTAAAATTAACAATATTTGTAATATCTTGTAAAATAGCTTGATCATTTAAAGCATCAGTAATTGTCTTTTTTAAGTCTTCCATTTTAATATTTCATTTAGTTACAATTAATTTTCTTAATTCATCAACTAAATTTTTACGTTTTAATACTATTGCATAAATTAATTTTAAAACTGCATTTTCAAGGTCTGCAACATCATTTATAACATCTTCATCAATATTATTTCTTACAAATGCAAAGTCAGCATAATGGAAATCGCGTGTTGTAAGTACTGGTAAAGTTGGTTGTTGTGGTTGTGGTTGTGGTGCAGGCTTTGGTTGTTGTGGCATCAAATCTTTAATTCAATCCAATCTACCAATTTTACGAAGTTCAGACTCAATATAATCTTTAGCTCTTAAAAAACCTTCACTAACGCACAGTCTATAATTGTATCTAACTTTTTCATAACTTGCTGCTGCAACATTAAATCCACGTGTGCCAGCATCAAGTTTTCTCATTTTTTCCCTTTGTTCCGGGTAACTAAGACTTGCTTCATTCAAAGTATTCATATTAATACTTCCTTTCATATTTTCTACATAACATTTACTATTTATAAAAATATAAGCAGGGCCGCAGATTGTATCAACCTTAGCGGCTTTTGATAAATCAGTTATTTGTTTCTTTTTTTGTGTATCTCAGTCTCAACCATAGTCAATAAGTTTATCACTAATTACATATTTTCAAGCACCTAAATTAGTTTTTGTCTTCATAGGATTTTTTTGTACATTTACTGCAAAATCCTTAGCTTCTTGTATAGTTGCAAATACTGGTTCATCAAAAGAAGACTTTTCACCACCATCGGCTCCACGAACAACAATTTTATATTCATCACCAACTTTTTTACCAAAGTATAAATGACGACGAGTACCACTTTTACCACCAGTAGCATAAGTCATATCATAAGTAATTAATCTAAAATATGAAGCATTTTGATTTTTAACTCGTATTTGAATATTTCCAATATTTTCTGGAGCTTTTACATTTAATTTTTTATAGTATTCAAAACTATCTATATAAGCATTTGTATAAGGAGGCTTGCTCATAGCTATTAAAATTTCTTTTAATTGTTTAATATCAAACCCATCATAAGTTGTTAAAGTTTTTTTTAAGCTTTCTACAGCTTCTGGCCAGCCCAATAATATAGCTACTAATAAGATTCTGACCTTTTTATAATAATATGGTCTATTATTATTAGGACCAGTTGTACATTTTGATTGTAGTGGTGCACCAGTACTTTTGGCATCTAAAACATCTTCAAAATCTTGCTTTGTGGGTACATATTTATCTAAAATAAAATCTTCTGGAAGTGCCATAAACTTCCTCCTTATTTTTAATTATTCATCTTTTTTATTATGCATTGCTTCAATTCTTGCAGGAATTACAAATTTTGCATTACAGCTATCACAACATCTACCATCATCTTTTACTGGATAAGGGTTATTTCCATAGCCATAACTTTCTTCGCCACAAATACAACAAGTGAATTTATCATTTTTAGCTTCAGTTAATTTTTCACCATAAACATTATATGATTCAAAAGCTAAATCAAATTCATTATCAACATTACTGATATCTACTGATTCATATAATTCATTTTCTTCTACTTCTTCTGCAGTAGCTTCTTCTACAGTAGCATATCCATCGTAATTGCTATAACAATACTCTGGTCAGATATCTTCCATTTTTGCGTATGCTTCCATTTCATCCTTTGCTTTAACATAACCAATAACACCTATATCATCAATAATACAAGCAAAATATTTATCTTCAGCTTCGGGAGCTTCTTCATCAAAGTCTTCTTCTAAATCTTCGTCAGTAAGTTCAACAAATTCTTCTTCAGGTTCAGCTTCAACTACTGGAGCAGGAGCTGCTTCTTTATGACTTCCACCAAATGGAATTTCTGAAACAGTCTTAGATAATTCATCAATATGTTCTTTTTCTTCATCTTCAATATGATTAATAGTATCAATGATATCATCTTTATGTTCAACTGGTTTTTCTATAATATCAGCTTTTACTTCTTCATAATCATTAATAGTACTAATTTCACCAGCAACTAAATCATTTAATTCTTGGTGAGTTTCTAATTTTACTACTTCTGGATCTGGAGGTAATTCATCTTCATCTTTTTTAGCTTCAGTCAAGCTTTCTTCAAAGTCTTCATCTGTTAATTCAACAAATTCATCAGCTTCTTCAGTTAAAGGTTTTTCTAATGGTTTCTTTTCCATTTTACAATCCAAAGGTTTTTCATCTTCAGAATGTGTTACAACATCATATTTTTTACAGTCCACAATAGGAACCTCCTTGCTTGGTTTTACAGTTGATTGAGGATCAACATTTTCATTATTACCATCATAGTATTCAACAACAGTAGCTTTAGTCATTCTGTCATCATATTCATCACCAGCTAATTCTGAAGTTGTTGGTTCAGTAGAATATTTTTTACGATCTTCTTCATGTTTAATAGATAAATCATAATCCATTACTTTAACATGATTTTTATCATAAAGAATTCCATCATCATAATAATAAATAATATCATCATTAGTTAATTTAGTAACATCTTTAACATCACCAAGGTTATTTAAAGTATAAACTGAACAGTTTTCATCACCAAGTTCAATTAAAGTCTTTAAAATTTCTGATTTATTACTACAGAAAATTTGTTGAGGACGAACGAAATAACGTCTAACATAACGTTTAGCTTCTGTTAAAGGTTTGTTATTTTTATTTAAACTTTCATTCATTAAAATATCAACACCTCAATATTGATTATTAGCTTCTAAATAAAATACTTGATTTATATATAAAGCTCTTACTTGAGGTTTTGCAACATTACCATTAGATAATCTTGATCTTGTTTCTCATCTATCTTCAGCATCAATAGTAACTGCTTCAATAGTCTTAGTATCAATCTCTAATTGTTTTTCAATTTTTTTACGTAAATCAGCAATTTCTCAACGAGATGCTGCAGCTTTACCATTTTTATTAAAGACAACTAATTTATCTTTAATAGATGTAACATATCTTATAATAGTATCTTCTAAGAATTCACGTTTAACTAAAGTTCAATCAGTTCATGTAACAGTATTTGCATTATAAGTTCTTAAATAATAACGAACTTTTGGTCTTTGTCCAACAACTGGATAGAATAAAATTGTTTCACCGTTTGGTTGTACAACTACTTTATTATTTACAGAATATTGAGCTGAGAAATCACCTACTTGTTTAGCATTTGGCCATCTATCTAAATGTACACCTTTATTTTGTCCAAGGTCTTTTGTTTTATTGGCAATATCTAAACGTGCTTGTTTATTTGCATCATCGCCAACACGTGCTTCAATATAGTCAATACCAGTAGTACCTTTTAATTCTGTGCACTTTAATAATTGGAATTTATCAATTAAGTTTTTATAGAAGAATACAGGAGTAATATAGCCAACAGTAAATTCTTCTTCTGGTTCAAGCTTATTTAATACTTCAAGTACTTTTTTAGAATCAATTAATTTAACTTCTGCTGGAAGCTCAATAGCATCTCCAAAATTATCTTTCTTTGATGGATATAAAGTATCTTCTGTTAAATATTCAGATGATTTTGCAAAACAATCTTCACAGCCACATTCTGGACATTCATTAGTAGAATTATTCATAACATCATCTAAGTCATCTTCATCTTCAAAGTAATCTTTTTCAAATGTTTCATCTCATTCATATCCACATTCTGGACATTCAAAAGTAATACAAACTTTATTATCTAAAGCTTCATTTTCTTTACATTCAATAAACATTAATGGTCCTCCATGATAATGTAATTCATCTTGGCATCTATCACATAATCAACCAAAATCAGCTTCTTGTCTCATATCAGATTCTGGATAAATTTCTTTACATCAGCCACAGTGATGATATTGGTCATAACCATCATTGCTATAGCCTCATTCATCACATTCATATTCTTCTTGTTCTTCTGGTGTGAATAATTCATTACCTTCTTCATCATATTGAATTTCATCATCAAAGTCTTCTTTTAAATTTTCATCTAAACCTAAAAGTTTTCTAATTTCAGCAACAGGTTTTTCAAAGCATGCCCACCAGCATTCACCGTCATCTTCAATATAAATTCATTCATCTTTTAATAAGTTTAAATCTTCTTTAGATAGTCTATGAGGAGTTGAGCCAAAGCCCATTGCATCGCCGCCATCACGACCAGCTTGAAGTCTATTTAAAATATATTCATCTTCAGTTCCAAGTAAATCTTTAATTTGAACTCTTTGAGCTTTATCAGAAAAAACAATTCCTTCTTCTAAACTTTCAGCACAAGCACCACCAGCACTTGCACCACTAGTTGCAGAATTTGAACCACTAACTTCGCCACTTGCACCACTAACTTCACCAGCTGAACCACTAATTTCTCCATTAGCAGCTTGTGCAGCAGCCTTAGCTTCTTCTGTGCTTGGGTTATTATTATCATTACCAGGGAAATCTGTTCCCATACGTTTATTGAATTGTCTTAGATTATGTGCAATATCACCAGTTGTATATGTAATTGAAGAATAAGGTTTTTTCTTTTTCTTATCTTCTGTTAAAGATTCACCAACTACTGAAATATCTTCTAATATATAACCAATTTCACTAACTGGGTCATCTTCTTCATCAGTATCTTCATCTTCATAATAATAGAATTCACAACCTTCAAGTTTTTTATTATATTCATCTATAAGCTTTTCAAGAAGATTTTTATCATCAATATCAAAATTATTAATATAATATAAATTTCTATTACATCAAGTATCTTCTGATTGTCAATAACCATCAGTATCATCTGCATAAACAGATAATTTATTACAAATTTCAGCTAATAATTTGTCAGCTTCTGCCACTTTATCATCCCAAGATAAGCCTTCAGTTAGAGCTTCATTAACTTGATCAATATCATCTAAATAGAATTCTAATAAACTTTTATTATGTTGCATAGGTATTTCTCCTTATTTATTATCATTTTAAATGACGAAATGTCGGTGAAAGGAATAAGACCGACATTCCATCAAATAATTTAGCAAATAAAAAAGTCTAATTATAACAATTAGACTAATTTTTTAATATTTTATTAAACTAAAGTTACTAAAGTTGCTTTACAAAAGGATAAGCTTGTGCATGAAGATTTTCTTCACTTGGTTCTGGATCATCAAAATCACAGAAATATTCAAAAGCACCATCAAATGAAGGTTTATCTTCATCATTAATAATGATAGTAACATCTTCATTTAAAGATTCTTTAACATCTTCATCTTCTAAATCTAATTCAGGAGCAAGTGTTTCTTCTTCAGCAGGAGCTGGTTCTTCAGCAGGTGCAGCTTCTTCTTCAGGTTTGTCTAAGCCTAAAGTTTTAGCATCTGGAAGTTCTTCATTTAAAGATTCTTTTAAGTTATCTTTTACTTCTTCTGGGACATCAACATATTTCTTATCTTGTAAAACACCTTGCATTTGTCCAATAGCAATTAAATATGCATCTGATAAGTCTTGAAGAATATCTGCAATATCTTTAACATCAGAAAAAGTTTGTTTAATTGCATCAATACTTGCTTTTAAATTTCCAACTTCTTCTCAACCTTTTGAAATAAATTGAGTAATAAAATCAATTGGTAATTTTTCCTTTGATTCTTTTAAAACTTTCATATTTATATCTCCTTAATATTAATCTTCATCATCTAATGGTGCGCGTGAATCAAATGCATATTGACGATTGCCTTTAGAACCATCTGCAACACCTCTTAATTTTTTTGCAATATTTAGACTTTGTTGACCATTTTTTCAAATAATTCATACACAACCTGGAACCTCTATAACAGGGCCGCTAGCAGCTTGGCTATCCATATCTGTATCAGTCATTAAAATAACATTTTTAGCTGCACTATTTACAATATTATTACAAATTTGTGGTCAAGCAGTAGTACCACCACCAATATAAGTATTTCTATCGGTTGCAATCCTATTAGCAAAATAATAGATTTGAATTTTAACTAAATCTTTTTCTACCATTTCTTGCAAAACTTTTAGTGCTTTATCTCCACGTTTAGTATCAGCTGAACTTCAAGAGCCTGATTGGTCATAATAAACTTGAATAGTTGGTTTTTCAAGTCTTTGTTCATCTGTTATAAGTTCACCAGGCATAATAACATTATCTTCATCTTCATATCTTGAATTTATTCTTGAATAAGAATCTATACTATTTTCGTACTCTTGTACTTGGTCTTTTATTGTATCATATAGATCAATTTCAAAATCATGTAAAGTATCAAAATTTTTATACTTATTAATTTCATTTTCTCTATCTTTTAGATACTTTTCTTTTTCAGCATCAAGTGCAGCTTTACGAATATTTTCAAATTCCTCATCATCTAATGCTTTTTGGAATTTTTCATCATTAGTTAATTTTTTGATACGAGTACCTCTTTTAGAAGTATCAGGAGTTTTATAAACAGGTCTTACAGCATCAATATCATTAATATAACTATTTAAAACATCACCAAGTTGATCTTCAGTCATCTTAGAATATTTGTCTTTATTTTCTTGAAGGTCTTTTAAATCTTTTTCTAATTTATCAATAGTATCTTGACTAATTTTTGGATTATTTTTAGCTGCTTTAATAGTTTCTTTAATTTCATTTATTGTTCTATTAATTTGATGTTGTTTATAGTCTATTTTATTTTGATTACCAGCAATATCTCCACCAGATTGCTGTTTTGTATCATCTGGATCAAAGCGAGGATCATTTTCATTTTCTTCATAGCCTTGATATTCTTGTTGAGCTTTACTACTAGTATTTTTATCATTATCAGTATCTTGCTCGCTATTAGTACTACCAGTATCAAAATCTATATTATCTGAGGCACCATTACGATTTTTTTGGTCAGATGAGTTGTCATCAGTACCCTTTTGATTGGAGCTTCCTTGACCTGATTTATCTTCATCAGAATCTTGCTCACCTTGCTCACCAGCACCACTATCATTTTGACTATTAGTATCTTTATCTTGGTCTTTACCTTGTCCTTGACCATTAGCTTTAGTATCAGCTTTATTATCATCTTTGTCTTGACCGTCTTTACCTGTGCCATCACCTTCATTATCATTGTCATCAGACTTTTCATCTGAATCTTGATCATCTTTTGAAGAACCCTTACCTTTACCCTTACCTTTACCATTTTTTCCATCTTCTTCTGGTAAAAGATCTTCTGGGTCATTAATATCAATATCAATATCATCTAAAAGGTCTTCCATATCATCATTATTTTGAGGTTCAGGCTTATTAAGATCTGGATCAATATCTATATCAACATCTCCTCCACCACCAAGTGGAAAACTGCCCATACCACCGTTTTTTTGACGACTAGCAATAATATCATTAATAGCATCAACTGCAGCACGACGAGCTTCTGGAGATAAATCAGCTAATTTTTTATTTGTGAAATCACTCATTTTCATAAATTATTCATCTCCTTTTTCATGTGCAGCTGCATCTTCTATAATACCAGTAATATTTTCTTCATGATTTTGTTTTATAATAGCTTCAAGCTCACGTAAAACTTGATATAAATCTAAAGTATTAATATCTTTATCACTTAAGTTTGCTATTGTATCATTATAAGAAGCAACATATTCTGGTGAATGTTTTTGATGCTTAACATTAATAGTCATTTTTATTTGTTCATCATCATCAACAGCTTTGTCTTTATGTAAAATTGAAGCTAAAATACAAAGAACTACTAATTTTTCTTCTGGTGTAAAAACTTTTATCTTTTTAATAATAGCAGGTTCAATAATAGCAGAATCTTTTACTGTTTTAATTGCATCTTCTAAAACTTTTTCAGATTCATCAGCAAATTCTGCATAAACAGATGCAAATAATTTTTTCATAAAATCAGGATAGTTTTTAATAGCTGGAACAGTTTTTTCTAAACCAGCTAATCAGTTTGGAACAGATTTAAAACGTGGTTTAGATGTATCCATATATGCATACTTTAAAGAGGCTTTTCTAATATTAGCTGTAACATAATCATTTGTAGCACTTAAATCACCACCATTATTACTATTAGCTAATTGATTTAATTTTTGTTGATCTGCATAAATCTCAGCTTCAAGCTTTTTATACATTTGTTCAATTGAAAGTCTCTTTCAATCTGATCTACTATCTTCTGTTACTAAACCTTGTATAATTTTCCCATTAAGCATTAATTTACGAATAACACCTTTATCTTTAACAGAATATACTTTATTAGAGATTTCAAAGTCAGCAATAATATTTAATAAACCATGCACTGATCTACTATAATTAAAATGTTCCATTGCTTCCTTACTTAATAATTGCATATATTTTAAAGTATGTCTAAGCATAAAGTGTGCTAGCTCATGTCGAACAATAACACCAAGTTGTCATAAATAAGCTGGTGAAAAAACAAAACCTTCACCAATACCTATTGTATAATGCTTATCATCCATATAAGCAGTACATTCAGGATCTTCATCAATTGAGATAATATTTACATCAAAATATTGAAATAATTCAGCAAATTTTTTATGATGAGCGCCATGACCGTCATCTATTAAAATTTGTCTAATTTTTTCATGTAAATTTAATTCTCTATCTGACATAGTTTGTGTTATTGGCGCTTCGAATAATTTACTGAATTTTGACATAAATGTCTCCTTTTTACATATCGTCCCAGCTATCTACTGCACTAGCTACAGTTGATTTAACATCAGATGCACTTTGTTGGAAAATATTATCTCTTCCACTACCAGTATTTATTTTACCATCAAATAATTCTGGATTATCTTCTATATCACTTTCAGGTTTAGGTGCAGCAGCATCTTTTGGAAGTTCAACATCTGGATCTTTATAGCCATTTAAAATTCTCTTAATCATATCTAACTTTTTAGGTAAGAAATTAGCTTCTTCACAAGTTTCAATAAAATCCTTAACAGTTCCATCACAAGCTTTAATAGCATCTGTTAAAGTACGTTGACATAATAAGTTTCTATCTTCACGACGAGTAATTTGATATTCTTCTCTATCATCAAATTTGAAAACAGGTTGAACACTTGTTAAAAGATATAATACTAATTCTTTTTGTCTGACAGCTTTAATATATCTTTTTGCAAAATTTGGATTATCTTTATCATCAAGAATATATTTAATCTTTGTATTAAAATATTGTTCAAAGAAGTTTTTAGCTGCACTTACTGTACTATCATAATCTAAGTGTTTTAAGAAACGAGATTTTTCAGCAGAGTCTAATTTATCAATTGCTGAAGCGCCTTGTTCTGTTGGGTTAATAGCAGCTACAGTAAATAATAATTTATCAAAATATCTTGTAGCACCATTTTTACCATTAGCAACTTTATGTTCATTAATTAAAGTTAAAACTGAACCACGAATATCGCCTTTAGCACGGTTTAATTCATCTAAGAATAATACAACACCTCTATAAGGCTCTTCATCTTCAAGTACTTCTCCAGTTTTTTTATTAAGTTTTCTTAAATCGTCTAATGGATTAAGATAAGTAGTTCTTAACATTGCAACACTAGTTGGGTCATTTGTATCTCTTGCAGGCATACCAGAAATAGCAGTTGGTAAATCTCTATTTTTAGCATCAATAAAAACAATTTTTACATTACGAAGATCGCCTCATTGGTTAACAATAGCAGTTTTTCCAGAGCCTGGTAAACCAACGATTAAAAGGTTATTTCAACCATCTTCATCTTCATCAAGAGCAAAATTTAAACATTTATCAAGAGCTTTTGTTAAAGCATTTTCTGTAGCTAAGCTTGTGTCAGCCATTTTAGCACCAAGAGTTTTAACTTGTTGAGCTGCTTGTTTAGCTTCTGCATCTGTTAATTTTTTACCTTCATCTGCAATTTCATCTTGAACAATATCAGCAAGTTTGTCTGTTGAAATATCGTTAACATTAGGTGTATTTGCATCTTCTACAAGTCTTTTAGATTCCTTAAATATTTTCATTTTAATTCTCCCTTTTATTCATATTTCATCATTATTTCAGCAAATTCAATTGGATTATCTATTTTAAAATTATAATCTTCTTCAAATTCTTCTGGGGCTTCTTGTAAAATTTCACTACCTTCAACTATGCCAAGTTGTTCATTTAATTTTTCTGCCCCAAGATAAACAGGTCCAAATTCAGTTTTAAATTTATAATAGCCACTTTTTCTGGCAAGCACAGGCTTAATTGTCCAATTATTGAATTTATTACCTTTACCACTTGCCAAGAATTTTTGTAAATAAACTTTAGCACTATCATAATCAGTAAAATAGCAAGGTAAATCTGTATAGCCATTTCCAGAGCTTGCTCTTATAATCAGCTCATTATTTGCATTTGCACGAGCATGAAAACCATGTGCTGGATTATCAACTGGTTTTACAAATATAGCTGGAATATTTGCTCCAATTTGATCAGCGACAATTTTATAAATTGTTTTTGGAACATTTTCTTTTTGACCAGGTGTACTTAAAAGTCCAACAGCATTATTAAGTTGACTTCCAGTAGATTTATAAGCATTTTTTGGTTGTCCCTTAATTCCTTGACTAGGTGCATTTGTTCTAGCTTTTGTTGCATTATTATATTGTTGTGATTTAAACATCTTTGACATAGTAATAATTTGACCTAAGTATGTTTTTTTAAGTTCTTCAGCCCCTTGGCTTGATAATAATTCATCATTCCAAATTATTCCTATCTCATTTGTCCAATCAATAAAATACTTACATGCTAGTTCATAATCAATATGTCTACTTTTGTGTGTACTATGTGGAGAAAAACTATCTCTATTTTTAACTACAAAATCAGTATCTTTAGCAAGTGTACAAAGTATGTCATAAGCTGATGCATCAATTGTTTTTGCACAAACACAATTATAAAGTTTTTTGCATAAACTTATAATATTAGCCATACTATTATTTGAATTAAAAGTTAAGCTAAATACATAGTCTGGAAATTTTTGAGATATGCCATTTGGTAAAATAATATAAGCATTTATCCAAGCATTTCTGTCTAATTTTTCTATCGGAGTTAATAAATTAATCATATATATCTCCTTTTATATTTATGATTTTTCAAATCAATTAATTTAGCAAATAAAATTAGTTTATATTCTCAATGTGTCTACAGTTAGGGTAATTAGAACAGCCTTTAAATAATTTACCAAAGCGGCTTCTTCTAATTACTAATTTTGCACCACATTCTGGGCATATATCTGTAGAGTCTGGCATATCTAATTGTTCTGAATTTGTCTTAATAGAATCTTCTAAATTTTTGAAAAATTCATTTAAATATGTTAATCTATCTAAATTACCTGCTGCAATTTTATCTAAACTTTCTTCCATTTCTTTTGTATAATTTAAGTTAATTAAATTTGGAAAAGCTCTATCTAAGAATTCTGATAATTGAATTCCTTTATCAGTAGGCTTAATTTTTTTATCTTCAACTGTTGCATAGCCTCGTAAAGGACTTACAACTGTATCTACAATTGTTGCATAAGTTGAAGGTCTACCAACTCCAAGATTTTTTAATTGTTGAACTAATGTTGCTTCATTAAATCTTGCAGGAGGTTGTGTAGATTTAGTTTCCATCTTTAATTCACAGTTTTGTAAAACTTCATCTTTATCAAAAGTTTCCTTAATGATTTCTTCATCATCTTTTTCATAATTATATACTTGTTTAAAGCCTGGTTCAATTAATTCATTTGAGACCATTATAAAATTATGACTATTATTAGTAATTACATATTTAGTTTCAGAAAATTTTGCATCAGGGAGAACACATGCAATAGTTCTTTGCCAAATAAGTTTATATACTTTTTGATGAATATTATTAGAATTTTGTTCATTAAATAATTCTGGAGTTAAAGCTGGGTCAGTAATTCTAATTGCTTCATGACCATTTTGAGCTAAAGCATCAGATTTGCCAACTCGTGGAGCAACTACAGTTCCATAATTTGTTTTAACATAATTTGTTAATTCAGTAATAAAATCAGGCGCAAGTGTAGTATCATCAGTTCTATGATAACTAATTTTACCATCTTCAAATAACTTTTGTGCAACTGACATTGATTCTTTAACACCAATTCCTAATTTACTTGCTGCTTCTTGTTGGAAAGTTGCAGTACAGAAAGGTGGTTTTGGTGATTCTTTTTTTTCACGTTTTTTAATATCTGAAATAACAAAATCATTTCCTTTACAATCTTCAATAACTTTATCAATTTTATATTTTTCAGTTATTCTTTCACTGTCATACTTAGCTTTAAAAGGAACATTGTTTTTACTGAAGTTTAAAAATAGTTCAAAATAAATTTCTGGAATAAAATTTTGAATTTCTTTTTCACGGTCAACAATTACTTTTAAGCCAATAGATTGACAGCGACCAACAGATCTTGCACCTAAATAATTTCTCGCTATCGGTGATAAAGCATAGCCTATTAATTTATCTATAGAAAGTCTTGTTAATGCGGCCTGGACTAAATTTTGGTCTAATTCTAAGGCATTATCAATAGCTTGTACAACTGCTTTAGGTGTAATCTCATGAGCATAAGCTCTATAGTATAATTCTGGCTTTAATTTCAAAAATTTAACTAATGACCAACCAATTAATTCTCCTTCACGGTCAGCGTCTGAGAAGATAACAACTTTAGATGCACGGTCAGCCTGTTCTTTTAAATTTTGAACTATTTGATAATGATCTTCATCTATTTGTAAATTTAAATCAAAATCATTTTCAGGAAAAACACCAGAATTTTTGTAGCTTGTTCGTTTATCAGCAAGTGTCATTATATGACCTTTACTTGCCATAACCATTACTTTATAGCCAGCATCATCTAAAATCTTAGTAATCTTTTTTGCTTTAGTTGGGCTTTCTACAATAACAAGCATTCTATCTGTTTTATTCAGTTTCTTTGCCATCTTCTTTCTCCTGTTCAGGCACTTCTATTTCTAACTTTTCAATTAATAGTTGTCTAATACATGCAGAAAGTGATAAGTCTCTATCAAATGCTTCTTTTTTAAGAGCTTGTCTTAAATAGTCAGGAATTTCTAAACTAATAATTTTTGTTTTTGGCATCTTTCTTATCTCCTTATTTTAAATTCTTGTAAATCAATGAAATAACAGTATTTCCCTGTGAAACAACTCTACCATAAAAATCAGTAGTATGGTCATACTGTTTACGATAAAAACCAACAATTTGTCTACTTGACCAAACTCTTGCAATTTGGTCCCCATTTGGACATGTTTCAATTATTCCTAAAAAACGTCCATAAAAATCTTTAATAATTTCTTCTTTATTTGGCATTATTTTTTCTTCTTTCTTAAAAAGTTATTAAATGTTTCTTTATTTTGAGCTTGAGTAATTTTATTTTGTTGCTCTCTAATTCTTCTTGGGTCTTCATGTACTTCAGTACGACCATTAATAACGTCTTCAGTGAACTTAAGATTTTTATAAGCTCCTTGTTCAGCTTCAGAAATTGCTTCATTAAAAGCTTTAGTTTTAGTTTTAACAAATTCTTTATAAACATCAACTACTTGTTTAAATTCATCATCTGTTAAATCCCATAAAGAACCATCTTCTTCAATGTCTGAAACTAAACCTAATTCATTTGGTAAAATTCCATCTAATACTTGACATTGTTGATCAAATAATCTTGCAGCTGTTTTTAAAAATTTATTATCTTCATATTTAAAATCATCTGTGTAATAAACAGCTCTAATTTCTTCTGGTCTTGCAATTAAGATTTCTTTACCAGGAAGTGAATTAAATGTTTCTGGGCCGATAATGCTACCAGTTTTTTTAGTAATAATTGGATTAATAAATGCTTTAATTTGGTCTGCAAATCTAATACAAAAAATACGTTTATTAATTCCAATTTGAGGTGCAGTAAGAACGACTAATTTTTCTTCTTCCATTGCTGCTTTTAATTTTGCAATTATTTCTTCACCCTCTTCACGTTGTGTGCCAGCTTCAGTTAAAAACTCAAGAGGTTCAGCTGGAGTTTGTAATAAATTTAAATCTGTTATAATCATATAATCAGCTCCTTTACTATTAATTTAGCAAATTATTTTTTTAATATTTTAATAAATTATTAAATTAAAAAAAATAAACAGCTTAATGCTGTTCATTTTGCAAATTAGAAATTTTATTTTTCATATTTGTGATAGCTTGTTCATTTTCAGCCAAAACAGCTTCACCATCATTATTGTGTTTATTTAATCTATTTAAAAGTTTTTGTTGCTGTAGTGTATATTTAGGCTTTTTATTTTTACGATTTGGCATATTTAATAAGAAGAAAATATATTCAAGTCGTTCTTTATTTTGTTCAATATTAGCAAGCTCTTCAGCTAATTCTTGTACCTGTTCTTCAGTTACAAAGCCATCAGCTAAGCCTTTTTCAAAATCTTTTAAATCATCTTTAGCCGCTAAATATTGTTCTAATACACTATAATAATATTCTTGTACATCTTTTACTGCCATAAATAACTCCTATAAATTTTCAAACATATCAACAATATTTGGAAAATTTTCTATACCTTCATTAACTGAAATTTCATAAGCATTTTCAATATTATTACCATTTAAAAAAGTATTAATTTCTTTTTTAATTCGTTTTTCATTATATTTAAATTGCTTAGCTTCTACCTTAAAACCATTTACTAAAATTGCAAAGTCTGGTGTAATTGGGCCAACTGTTAAAGTTGTTACTGCACCAGCAATTGTTCTAATAAACATATAGAAATCTGCTTCACCAAGACCATTAACAAGACCAGTAGCTTTTATACAAGTATTACCTTGATCATCAATTTCTAAAGTTTGTGTAAAAGTTCTTTCCACTGCATAATCAACAGTTAAGCTCATTATTTTTCTCCAATTTTAATATAATACTTATCATTATTAAAATCAGCAATTAAGAATATATTATAAATAATATTATCTAAGTCTAATTCAAAATAATTGATAACTTTAGTAGTTGTTCCGCTTGTATTTGTTTCAAAGTTTGGATATTCAGTATTAATTGCATTATCTTCTAATTGAGTATAAGCTTTTGCATAATCATTACTATTGTCTAAATAAACAATATAAAAATGATTTTCATAATTTCCTGTTTTATCAATTTTTAACTTTTTTAAAACTTCTTTAATCTTGTTGGTCATCATCTTTCTCCTCATCAGCATCAACAGTTGGTGTTGTATAAATTGGTGCATTTTCAGGCATAATACCTTTTAAAATACTATTTACTGCAGCCATAACACGTTCCCTTGATTCTTTAGTTTGTGTTTGAGTTCCTGAAAAATCATTATTTTGTTGATTAATTTGAATAAGTGGTTTTTCATCTGCTCCCATAACTTGTCTACGAGATTTTTCAATAATATCTTGAATAGTCTTTAAGCCAAGGAAAAGTTCTTGATTTGAAATTTCATCTGGGCGTTCTTGATATCTTTTAATTGCTTGATCAGTTAAAGTATCCATTAATTGGCTTAACTTATCAACTCTGACCATTGTTTTCTTATTTTGATTTTGATTAAAAAGATTAGTTAAATCTTTTGTTTTATTAACATCAGTTTCAACAATAAGTTGGTTTAAAAGATCTTTAGCTTCAGCATCAAGTTCTACCATTTTTAAAGCAGGTACTCTTGCTTCATCTTCAGTTGGTGTTTGAGCTGCAATATCTTTTAATTCTTCATCAACCATACTAGAATACCTCTTCGTATGTCTTTAATAGCTTATCAATAATTTCTTGTTCTAAAGTTTCTTCAAGCGGGTCAATTTTATTATTAATACACTTTTTAATTGTACTCTTTAATTCTTGACTTGGAATAAACTTACATTGACCGTCTGCAATATTTACACTTAATGTTCCAATTCCAATATTTAAAAGTGCTACATCTTCTTTTGCTTCAATAGCATCATGAATTGCACTACCAATACAAAGAACTTCTTTTGTACTAATTGAATTTAAAACCTTTACTGGAATTTTTGTAGCAGAACTAATATCAGTAATTATATTTGATTGTAATGCCATAATTTGTCTCCTAATCTATTTTCTTTAGAATATCCATTGGATCTTTGCCATCTAAATTTCACATATGTTTTTCTAATTCATTAATATATTTTTTTAATGATTCATCTAACTTATGCTGAATACAATGTGCCATAATATCCGTTTGTGAATATTTATTAGTAAATAATTCTTTTATAAATAATAATCTTGTTTCAAAAGTTCTTGATGCTTCATCAAATTTACTCATGCTTCATATTACTCCTATCAATATTATAATTTGCCATAATTGGTAGGATCTTTAAGTAAAGCTCAGTAATCTTTTCACGTTGCTTTGGTGTAACATTTTCAAGTTTTGCTTGAGCTTCTACAAAAGCATTGTGTTCAATATTTACATATTGATAAAGCAATAAAGCATTTGTTAAAACAGACATTTCAGCTTCTGTTGGAAACTTAACTGTTTTACCTGCAAAATAAGTTAAAATTCTTGTTAAATTATTTCCATCACATAAATAACATAATTCACTTAAAACTGCATAATCTGGTATTTCCTGCACTTTATACAAAATGAATAACATTAATGAATATATGTCAGATAAATGTAAGGAATTTATACTATCATTAATACTAGTCGTTTTCATAATCTTCCTTATACATACCATCTGGTGAAGAAATAAGTTTTTCTAACATTTCATCACTCATTTGATTATTTGTAAAACAATCCATCATTTCTGTTTTAAATAAAGTATAGAATTCAGTTAATAGAATTTTAACATAACCAATTAAAGATTTTGGTAATTTTCAGAGTAAAACTGTTACAGGATTTCAATCAATACTACCAGTTGTATTTATTCCATGTAAGAAATTTAATAAGATTGTTATTTTAAGCTTTTTTCATTCAGGTGAATTTTTATGAAATGGTGAGCTAGCTAAAGTCTTTTCAATATAATAAGGAATGCTCTTAATAGTATCAGTGATATCTATTTGCAATGATATATTTGATTGGGCTTCAGCTGCCTGTTCTTTAAGCTTTTCTTTAAATGTATATGCATCAAATTGTTTAGAAGCAAATTCTTCAGAAATTACTTGTGCAAAAGTTTCTCTCATATATTCAACTTTCATTGGATATAATAGAGCTTTTGTATAATTTAGACAAGATTTAATCGGTCTAATTACTTTACCTTTAATTGTCTTGCCTTGATTTTGATAATTCTTTTGAATTGCTACAAATAATCTTGTTGCGGCGTATAAAGCATAACCATCATAATCTTCAAAATTTTGGATCATACGCTTTTTAATACTTAAAGCTTTTGTTAGTAAGTATAAATAATTATATACTGTATCTTCTATATCTGGATAAGCTCCAGGTTCACCACCAATTTTTGGAATATTCTCATCAATATAAATACACATGTCAGTGTATTTCATGTCAGCAGGTTTTCTTCAAAGCATACTAAGTCTCCTATATTGCAAATACTTCACTGATACCATCAGAATTTTTAACTACTTTTAATTCAGAATCATAGCTTAACTCTAATTCGTCAGCATGATGTGAAATAATAAATACTGATTCAATATCACAAAGTTTTGTTGTAATTAAATTTAAAATATTTTCTGTTGCAACTCTATCTAAGTTGTCAAAAATTTCATCAAGAACTAAAATGTTAGAACTATAATTTGATTGCGTACTTAATAAGTCTCTTAAAGCAAATTGAACAATTAAATCTACACGTTGTCTTTCACCACCAGATAAATTATCTAATAGTTTATTACAATAAGAAATATTTAAATCATTTCCATCTAAATAAATATTTAATTCATCTGTTCCAAAAACAACTTGGCTATATTCTTTTGCTTTCTTATTTAGATATTCAATAATATTTAATAATAGATATCCTCTAAAATCACGTTTAGCTAAAGCATCCATTTTTCTAATTATATCTAAGTGTGCAGTTGCTTCTTCTTTTTTAGCAGTTTCATCTTCAATAACTTTTGTTAAACGCTTAGTTTCAGTTTCAAGTGCACCTTTTGAATTTTGTAAATTAGTAAATGCTTGCTCATTATGATCTTTTTCATATTTTAATTTTGCTAAGCCAGTATTTAAATTTTGAATTCTTTGATTTAAAGTATTTAATCTTGTTTGTTGTTGAGTTGCAAAATTCTTTAAATCTACTTGTTGAATTTTAATTTGATTAATAGCAGCATCATATCTATCATTAACTACTTTTTTCTCAGCTTCCAAACTTTCTTGAATAATTGTTGCTTCATTTTGAACTTTAGTTAATTGTTCATTTAAAGCAGCTTTAGCGTTTATTTTACTTTGTAATTGCTCTTCTTGTAATGTAGTGCTTGGCTTTTCTTTGCCAGGAATTTTTTGGCCACAAGTTGGACAAATATCAGTGATAGATTTTAATCTACGAATTTCATTTTGTAAAGCTGTGCATTCACCAGAAATAGTATTTATATCAAGTAAGATTTTTTGTTTTTCACCAGCTTTTTGATTTAAGTCATTATTAAACTTATTTGTTACATTAATAACTTCAGTACTCTTTTCATTAGTAAATTTTAATAAATCATTATTTGCTTGTTCTAAATAACTATCATTTGTTTTGATATTTGCATTTACTTCAGCTAATTCTGTATTACAATTTATTAAATCTTTTTCAGTGTCAGAAATTAACTTATTATAATCAGGTCTTTGGAAATTTTGAATATCTTTTAAAACTTGATCAAGTTGATTATTTGTTGTAGATAATTTAGTATTTGCAACTAATAATGCATCATCAATAGTTCTAATATGACCTAAGATTACTTCTTGTCTTGCCGAAATTCTATTCTTAACGTCTTCAATCATAAAGTCTGAATTAGTTAATTTTTCAAGTAAATCTTTACGACCAGAAGGTTTTAAGCTTGAAAACTTAGTTGGCAAACCTTGACCAAGAATTGCAGTTGATGAAATTAATTCTTTTGTTAATGCCGGTAATTGTTCACCTAAAATCTTTTCACTTTCTGTAAATGTTTTACCACTTAAATCAACATCATTCTTAACAATAGTTAAATTTGATTTTGGAGCAAAGTATCTTGTGATTACATAGTGATCATTATCAACTGTAATATCAACAGCAGTATAACCTGTATTATCATCAGAATTATTTAAGTTCTTTAAATTCTTCCTAAGTCCTTGAATTGTTTCACCTGTTATAGTATAACATAATGCAGACCAAAGAAAAGATTTTCCAGAACCATTTGATAAAGCATTATCTTTTTTATAATTATTTTCACCAACAACAGAACAAAAACCTTTGTCTAGTAAATCAACTTCAGCATGATTATAACTACCAAAGTTATGTAAAATTACTTTATTTCATAAAACATTCATTTACGTACCAACCTTCCATTGCGATTGAAACAGTATTCCACAATGTATTCCAATTTAACTTTGCCTGTTTAAGCACAGCATTATACAACTTAGTCCTTTCTTCTTCAGGTAAAGATTTATCATTTATAATAGTTGTACCTTCTAAAATACATTGTTTATATTTTGAATAGCACATTAATACAGCACCAATAGTTGTAAATGTTGTACTATTCATTTCTTCATCGTCTTCTTTTATTGATTTTGTTAAGACAATTGTGTCTTGCATATATTGTAAATAAAGCATTAAAGTTTCAAGTCCAAATAAAAAATTTGGTCTGAATTCTAACATACATTTTTTACAATCTTCAAACTCTTTTTTATAATATTTATATAGCTTTTTACAAGCCTTTTTATTATCTTTTAACATATTATTATACAATATTTTTGAAAATATTTTACTCCTGCGTATTTTCTACTGCAATAGTTATCATTTGTGGAAAATTTACTTTTTGACCACATTTTACACAATAATTTATTTGATGAGAAATCTCATTTTCGCAAGTAGCAAAAACTTGTTCCATAGTAGTTCCTGGATTAAATTGTACTATAACATGTCCACAACTTGGGCAAGTTAAGATTGGTACTTGCACTTCCCCTGAATTTTGTGGAACTCCATTTATTACTACTTGTTGTGTATATTGTGTTTGATATTGTAAATTGCAGCATTTACTAAGATTACGTTCTTCCATATATTATCCTTGTTTACAAATTTCAGCCAATTCTTCATCTAAAATTCTACTATCTGTGAATTTAGTTTTACATAACTCAATAAACTTTTCAATTGGGTTTGCATTTAAATCAATTTTTTCTTCATCATTTACAGTTTGTTCATTCTTTTGATAAATTGTAATAACACGAGAATTTACAATTTCATTAATTTCATCTGCTAAAATTTGCTTTAAATCATCTAAATATTGTTCATCACATTTAATTTGTAATACTGCATTCTTTTTTAACTTATATAATTGTTCTAAATCTTTTTCTGAATGTATTTCAAGTTTATAGAAATTATAAGCATAAGGATTTTCAATAAATTCTAAGTTTAAAGTATTAGTATCTAAAATAATTACATTATGAGAATATTTAGTTGCATCTTCAGAAAAGTTAAAACCAGTTAAATTACCAATATTTAAAATTCTATCTTTTTTAACCCAAGAACCATTATGTAAATGACCATTAATAAATAAAGTTGATTTAGCTAAGATTTCATCCATTTCAAAACCAAGTGTAGTTATAATTTGACCCATTTGAATTCCTGCAATAGTATTATGTGATAGTACTATATCTGCATGACCTACAAATAAATCTTCT